>JAABUT010000081.1_pt1 | contig 175357 bp, 162 predicted proteins | sample 5559281 | NCBI WGS metagenome assembly JAABUT01 (sample SAMN10711880, study PRJNA513359) | rock metagenome | isolation source: Antarctica rocks | place: Antarctica: Victoria Land, Ricker Hills nord | collected 2016-01-04
GCCACTGGCGATAAGACAAGAATGCTAGTTGCAATCATGGTAAAATAGCAAGTACTCTTTCAATGGCGCAACTCATGATCAAATTCACCCGCTTCCATGACATTACATCCAAGAGACATTAGGCCCCTCCGTCTTCATCATCATCCAGCAATTCCTCCAATAAGGTGTCATTTGTCCCTGTCATGTCTTCGACCTCATGCTTTGTGACATCCATCTTCATATCATCTACCTCATCGGAAGGCACCCCTGGTAATTCAATTTGCCCTTCATCTACTACACTTAGACCTTCTTGTGCCGGCTCAGCACTGGTCTCTCCTTCAGTACCTCCTCTGAAGGCGCTTGATTCGCCTATTACTTTGTTCAAGGTTGCCTCCAATTTGTTGAGAGCATTTCGGGTTGTCGCATCAGTCCCAATCTTGAGGTCAATGGCCTCGATGACGAGCTCGTGAGCAGATTGCAGCTTTTCTGCGTTCGAGTTGCCGGTTATGTATAGCTTGCTCAGCATTGAAAGGAGAGCTTTCTTTTCTTCTTCTAGAACATGGTCAACTATTGCATAAGCGGTCACGGAGCAATGGTCAAGCTTACTTGTGCACCCATGACTCATTGCCTTCTCGAGCAGATCCTCCACAAGACTGAGATGAACGTCGCCATTAACAGCCTTGACCTCTTTCCTACCAGCCTCGTCCCAGCTAACAGTGGCTTCATCTTGTACCACTAATTTCCTAGCATCGGTCCAGTCGGCCAACATATTTCCTACAACCGCTATTCCCACCATCTCTTCGTCCTCTTCCAATTCCTCTCCTAGGTTCATTAGAGTATGCATGATCCCTACCACAACCCTCGCCATTCTTTCCATATTCTCCCTACGGCTGTGACAATATACTGGCAGGAAGTAGCTTAACGCCTGCCTCACTCCAGCATTATCCTTCGTGGTAGGATCAAAGTAGCAGACCACAAGTTGCCTGAGAAGTTCCTCATCTTGGACTACGCTGGTCAGCATCAATTTGCAAAGAGCGGTTGTAGCTGCTGATTGAACATCGGGTGATTGCACCGCCTTCGTAGCTTTCGTGAAAACTTTGAAAACTGATTTCTGAAGTGCAGGATCGGCCGTTGGTGAGGAGAGCAGACTTGGATGTGTCGTCAACATATCAGAGAGAATGTGGAGAGCGGTCACTTGAAGTGCGTCATGACCCTTATTGAAGCAGTGAAGGAAGAGGCTTAGGTTTTCTTCAGCTAGATTCTAGAGCCAGAGTGTCAGTATAGGTAAGCCTTCAAGGAAAGGACCATCATACCTTATCGAGAAGGCAGCACAAACCCAAGCAGAGTAGACCACGTTCTCTGATTGGTGCTTCGTGACTCCTAACGGCTGGTACAACTAGATTGTTCAGCATTGTCACCAAATGAATATTTTGCTGTAGATTATCCTCCACATTTTGCAGCATACATTGCGCTATATGGAGGCACTTCATGTTGATCACGATTTCTTTAATGGCCTTGGCCTCGTCTTCCTCGCCATCTACGCTATTGGCCCGGACGCCGTTCTGCTTGTTGCTCGCCTTTGTCGGTGTGGTCCCGCTCATCTCTGATTGGGCCGAGTGGAAGCTTTCATCTTCATCGTTGGCGTTATCTTCTTCATTGGAGATGGTGTCATGGACTTCGGCGACAGCTTCCAGTACTACGCCACAGAACTCCCGCTCTCCAGCAGCGTTAGCGCCGCAAACGTCTCGGAGGACGTCGATAGCAAGCTTGGTGATCTCATCAGGTAATCCGGCAATGGCAAGTGTTTCCCTCATAAGAGAAAACATCTTTCTTCTACCAACTTCGTCGGAATAATCCAGTGACTTTGCAATATGAAGCAGTTGTTCCACAACGAATTCTAACTCGACCGTGTCTTCATCCTCTCCTTCACCTGAGCCGTCGGCGTCGTTGCGTTTTAGACAGTCTACCAAGTTGTTCATATATCGTTGGAGAAAGAAAGCAAGTTTAGTCACCTCCGGCATCTTCTCCTCAGCAAGTGATTCAAGCTTTGGTTCGCCGTCTTGTCTACAGAAGTCATTGAAACTTCTGGCCAGGAAGACACTCTCGGGGGTTAAACTGTCCCAGAATGCATTTTCGAAACTCATAGCGTCACAATAGTCTGGTCTTCCGATCCAGAACTCTCTCATAGCTTCGCCAGCCACACCATGTTCGCCTGCTGAATTTACGACGTCAATACGCTCCAGCAATTCAAGCAAGCCGTCAACGCTAGGAGGAGCAGCTTCTCCAGCTGGACGACCCTCATCAGCTGTTCGTGGGCCTGCGCAGTCCTCGATCCAACGCTCTCGGAAGAGTCTTGCCGTGGCTTTCCGAACGTTCTCATCGCGGTCACGCAGACCCCACCGAAGCAGCTTCTCTCTCATAGACAACGACAGGTGGCGGAAGTCACCCAGAGCTGGGAGCAGTCGTGAATAGAGCGCCCTTCGCGTAGCTGAATCAACATCGCGAGCCCGCTCTAATAGATAAGGTAGAGTGCTTGGGGTCAAGGGTAGATTCAGTAAAAGAGAGCGGCGGACGTCTGCACTGGGATCATGCTGAAGGATCTCAAGCAGCCTCTCCGACAGGCCGCTCGCTTCGTCATCGTCGCTATCTGCGTTGTCCTGTCCTCCATCGTCTTCATTGCCAGCGAGTCGTCCCAGGCCGAGGACAGCCTGAACTCTTATCATTGGCTCTTTATCTTTTGTTCTTTTGAGAAGCCCGACCTTCAACAGGTGATAGTACTCATCATCGATTGACTCAAGCGAGTTGATTATATGCGCTATTAGCTGGGTTGAACGATAGCGAACGGTCTTTTCCTTCGAAGCCAGCAGTGGTAGCAATATGGCGAGAATATGAGAAGTCAGCCGAGTGCTTGGGGTTTCAGGAAAGGACTGTGTTTCGTCAAGCTCTTCAGGAAGAAGAGCCGCATCTATGAATGATCAGTATCTGCTCTGAGGGCTTCAATGTAATCTATCTCGTACCTTTCTCACAGGCATGTCGAAGGAACAGCCCTAGGAACCTCACGAGTTTATCGCCTACACCTTCACTTTTCTTCACACACATGAATCGGATGACACAGCGCGCAACTTCGATGTTGAAATCATCCTCCCCGAACTCCTCCTGCCTTTTGTTGCTGGGGTTGATCGGTTCGTAGCAACATGCCTCCTGTACCTTCCTCAAACTGATCACCAACTTCCGATGGCTTGCAATTGTTCTCTGTGCATCTCCGAAAAGGTTGCAGATTTGTGCTCGCAAACTTGACGAAGGTCCTTCATCTGGTATAACCACCGTTGGGGAGGAAATGCGTGACGCGGTCGACCTGCGCGAAGCTAGTGTTTGGGTTGATGGTTTGTGAGAACCTCGAGACGTAGTAGAAGCACGCGTGGATACTCTTCCTGGCATGCTGGCGACTCGTTGCAGATTTGAGACAATTGCGATTCTAGGAAAAATCAAAAGAAGAGTCAAGGTCGAGTTGGTGATGCCGGTGTAAACAAACAAAAGCCGCTAGTGCTTAGCGCCGTAAACTCCGCAAAAATGAACCCCTCCAAATCTTCCATATTCCAGCACCTTGTTTTTACGATTTCTCCTCTTCTGTAATACCATGTTCACTAGAGGCGTGCGAAGGTTTGCCACAACAGCGTACAGGATGGCAGAATTATCAGCTAAGGTTGATGCTTCAAACCAATATCGGGTCCAATTAGCCAAAGCGCAAGGCCATGTCGACGGGTTTGTTGGAGGTAAAGGTTACTTGTTCATGTGCTTTTGTGTCTGGCTAACCGAATGTGCATCGATTCAGCAATTGGAAACACACCCCTAATCCGCCTCAAACGCCTTTCAGAGGAAACAGGATGCGAAATTCTGGGCAAGGCGGAGTTTCAAAACCCTGGTGGTAGTGTTAAAGACCGCGCGGCTTTGTATGTGATTAAGGAGGCTGAGGAAAAGGGTCTTCTACGGCCAGGTGGAACTGTCATTGAAGGCACGGCCGGGAATACAGGCATTGGCCTTGCTCATGTGTGCCGTTCCAAGGGCTATCAATTGGTCATTTATATGCCGAACACCCAATCTCAAGGAAAAGTTGATCTTCTGAGACTTTTGGGTGCCGAAGTCTTCCCGGTGCCAGCGGTGGCATATGAAAACCCGGAGAACTACAATCACCAAGCTAAACGTCACGCCGAGAGGCTGGACAATGCAGTATGGACAAACCAATTTGATAATATGGCGAACAGGAGAGCACATATCGAAACAACAGGGCCAGAGATATGGTATCAGACTGAGGGCAAGATTGACGCGTTTACTTGCGCTACAGGAACAGGTGGAACGCTAGCAGGTGTTACAAGATATCTAAAGGACATGTCTAATGGCAGAGTAAAGTCATTCTTGGCAGATCCACCAGGCAGTGTTCTATACGCATACATTACTAATGGGGGCAAAATGATTGAAAGGACTGGCTCCAGTATCACCGAAGGTATTGGTCAAGGCCGTGTCACAGATAACCTTCAGGCAGACATCGACCTTCTTGATGGTGCACTACATATTAGTGACGAGAAGAGCATAGAAATGGTATATCGATGTCTTGACGAGGAGGGACTTTATCTAGGTTCCAGCTCCTGTCTGAACGTCGTTGCGGCAAAAGAGGTGGCGGAGAAATTAGGAAAAGGGCATACAGTGGTTACGATACTTTGTGATGGTGCTTACAGATATGCTGACAGACTTTTCTCAAGAAAGTGGCTGCAAGAGAAAAATTTACTGGGTGCTATACCACCACACTTAGAGCGATACATCGTGTTGCCCTAATCACTTAATTCAAGCATAGCGAAAAGGACTCGATCCAAGGCTCGCCCAGAGATACCTCAGAGTATCCGAGAAGCTTTTCCCGTCATAGAGGATGATGAGAAATTTGAACTAAAGCAACCTTCTTGCTACAATGACTGGTAATCAGATTCTCAATGAACGCAACTATATGACGGGCTTCGAAACCGTCCCGCTTTACTGCTTCCTTCTTCTGGATCATCCTAGCTTTCTTTACTGGAATATAAGTTGTTATTTCTTCTTCGTATGATCAACATCAACCATTATCATTCACCGCACCCTTGATTGCTATATGAATTAAGTACCACACCGGTTCATATTATATTCCCACTCAGCACGAGCTCAGTAGTGTGAGTAGTTTTGATAGTTGACCATAGGATCCGGCCTTGAGCAGTTTAGCATGACAGCAGAGCCGAAATTGAAGGTACTAAGGAAGAGCAGCTCATCCAGGACGGGAGCTGTCAGTGAATACCAAGATGTAACCTCAACACTAATTCTTGCCACAACACATGCCTTGGCCGTTCCCTGACAACAACCAGCATCCCAATATACTTCAGAACAACAACAGAATATAGCATTTCGTATTACAAAGAAGTCTTGCGTTCATTTTTGCTAAGGATATTACATCTTCTATCCCACTTTTTGCCTACGACGTCTCTGACTGACCGGAATGGAAGCCTCAAATCGCTCACCAGACCCATCAGCAGGCCTACTATCCCTCTCAACAGAAATCCTGATCATGATCGCCGAGGAGCTCCGATACCTTTTCCAGCGCTGTAACGCATGCAATACAACGCAGGCTGTCTGGCGCACCGAATCCAACTTCGTCCCCATGGCTCTTACCTGCCGTCGCTTCCGCGATATCCTTAGCGCGTACGCATTTGTGCCAAAACGTTCGCGGGGGAACTGCCTCATGGCAACTTTCACATGCCCTTGCGTGTTGGCGCGTATGAGTGCCATTGCACAGGAGCCACTGGCAGCAAATATTGAGGCGGCTGCGAAAATAGAGGAAGAGGCTACGAGAAAAGAGGCGGAGGAAGAATCTGCGGTATTAAGATATCTATGGAAGCGCCAGGCACGAAAACCGCGGCGAGGAGGTCGTCGAGGGGGTTCTTCGAGAGGGCGTGGAGGGGGATAAAGGAGCACTTTGGATCACGAGGTAGCGTTGCACGCATCCTATGGCGAAGAATGACTGTTTCTAATACGAGGGTAATAGTTGCATAGCCCTTTCGCCTCCACCTTGGTTCGCTATTGGAAATGTCGTGGGGCGAATAATCCCTGGTGCTTAAGGACGAACAATATACACATGACGCTGGATAATCCAATCGGCCCAAGATCTATAGATCTTAGTGTCATACACCATCATACAGGATCCTCAGCAAAAGCCAGCAACGTAAAGATAATACATTTCCCATATGGTCCCATTCCAGGAGCCACCAACACTCCAGCGTTTCCACACACGACAAAGGCCTCTCTTTCTTTTCGAAAAACCATGACTAATAGAGGGAGAGTTCTTCTCGATAATCACGCATCATAGATTTCTTTGTGTCCCATTTCATAGAGCGTCATATATCATACTTGATCTTCGGTGGACGGACAAAAAATGGGCTCCTCAGAATACGGGGCTGTTCTTTACAAGGGCTTTGGTCGTTTACTGGTAGATTTGTACATTAGACCTCACGAAATTCACTTCTGCACCTCTCCTCATGAGACATAAACATGTAAAGACCCAAAATATACTCAACGCACGTGCAGTAGACACCGCCACCCATCCCATACCACCCAACAAGAAAAACCCCCATACCGGATCTACAACCTCGATATATGAGAGGACATGGAAACCTAACACATCATATAGTTCTCACCTCATCAATTGCCCCCTAAATACTCTCACCTTGTTGAGTCTCCCACCTCGCCACCGTTAATCAAGTGCACAGTGCTTCGTTTTATGCGCGCCGCCAGTGCATATTACTTACCCGCTCTTCAACTTTGGAACCTCAAGTCTCCTCCCAGGCTGGTTACAAGGTGAGTACAAGGAAACATCAAGCATCCGATCTTACATGCGTATGATCACACGGCTTTGCATTCCATTCATTTATCACATATTCCTACGTACTCCTAGGTCTACCACGCCCCTTTGTACACCGACCACCTCCAGTATTCCCTATAAAGAGTAACCCACAAACATGACGCTAGCAAATGCAAATGCAAGATGCCCACCGCGAGTCCTGTACAATACTCCAAAAGCATTGCGCTCTGTAAAACTCCTTTGCCCAATCACGGACGTAGATATTCCCAGTATATAAATAATTCATCCCCCTTATGCTTCCTTTTCGTTAAGCTCCTTCTGCCGCTTCGTCTTTAGGTCGGGATGATTCGCCAACCCAGCCATTAATTTTCCCAACGCCCCCCTCGCAGGTCCCGCATGAGCTTTGGCTGATGCACCATTCTCGATAATATCCAGATCCTTCCCCGTTGTCGTCGCCGTCGTAGGAGCTTTATCTAGCGGGCGTTCGTTGTGGTCCATTTCGCTAAGATTCGAATTGCGCCTTTGCATTCGCTTGGCGGCATCTTCGTCTTCCTTTTTGTGTAGGGAATCCGAGGGAAGGAGGATGGCGCGGTCGAGGGCATAAGGAAGTCCGCGATGCCGGCCCCGCACCATCATGGCCATAACGACGACTTTGGAGACGACGGTAAATTCGCTGCTGAACGAAGCGTTGATGTTGGGGTAGCCAAGGGAGAGCCCGACGGTGCCGTACGCGGAGACGATCTCGAAGAGGCAGGCGAATAACGTGAAAGCGCTATCGTTCGGATTCTGCAACTTCGGGCCCTCCGCAATCGCAATGATAAACAGTCCCAAGAAAAGATACCACAAATCGAAACTCAACTGGCGACGCAAATGAGCCCCCACGTAGGAAGGCTCTTTTTCGTCTTCTTCGTTCTCGACTGAGGAGCCCCAGATGCCTAGGGACTTTTCTTCGTAAACATTTGTGCGACGTACGGAAATGGCGATAGGGAAGACTGAGATATACATCATGATGAGATAGGAGACTTGGATGCCGGGGTGGAGGTTGGAGAGGTTGACATCGGAGAAGCCGGCGGTGCGGGTCGAAACGGCTTGGAAAAGGCCGTTGAGGACGCGGTAGCCCGGGGAGCCGATGCCTGTTACGGTGGGATCGTTGAGCTAGCGTGTATGTTAGAGAGACATTTAGAGGTGACTACTATGGCAAGAAAACTTACATCAAGGATGATAAAGAAGATGAGGTCCAGGCCATTGAGAACTGCGAGGATCCAAAACAGCCACCATGTAGCGGCACTTGGGAAGAGTAAGGTGAAGCAGCGTCGGGGATGGTCAAGTAAGAACCTCAACTCCTCCCATACCCCGCTGTTTCGTGGCACCAGGAATGAGCTTAGCCAGATTACGAAACGAAGCATGCATGGGAAACCAGTATTCCCGATAACAATGAGGAAGCTCCCCAGCAGGAGAGGCAACACGGCTTTTTGGAAGGAGATCATCGAATCTGGTGTGAGCGTGAAGCCGAGATCATTGAACAGGGAAGCTGGTGTGAATATTCCCCTTGGACTGCGTAAGCTTTTACTTGGAGATGGAGGAACCGCTCTGCTTACCACCACGCTCGTGACTGGCCATCGCTATCAACTATAGAGCCATAAGTGGCGCTGCGTACAATCCAGGGCGCCAGGGTGACCACGCCTAGTAAATGGAAGAAAAGGTAAAACGCTACGTTTCATTGTACGTTAGCGGTAGGCCGTGAGATGAGTTCGGCGGTTTTTGACACACTTACAAACGAGTACGATGGCCAAGGTCTTCAATGAGCGGTATTCGATCCCACCGAGTTCCTCCCTTTGTTCTTCTGTTAGATCAACAAACGCAGAGTTCCGTCCTAGAGTCGGCTGCCAGCTAAGATATGGCATAGGGTCCTTTTCTCTAGAGCCAGATGCCCTCAGACTCCCAAATGTCCCAGTACGCGATCTGAGCCGTGCTGAAGGTGGACCTATCTCATCTGTCGGTGTTACTTTGACTGCCTCAGAATTTCCGGTCTTCCGGAACGAGAGCTTAGGCAAATTCCCAGTGTCAGTCCTCGTGGCTGGACGATTGAGCTCGTCATTTGTTATATTGCGTTCCACATGTTTACTGTTCACGGTCTCTTTGCGCTCTATTGGACTAGTAATTTCACGATTCAATGGTCCGCCATCGTCATCGCCAGCCAGTGTTTCTGGGACATCACCGCGATCAAAATCTCTAGGGCCAGGTATCCGAAGTGTCCCTTTATCCTTGGGGTTCCTTTGGTTCTCTAGAAAAGCGATGTGCTGTTCCGGAGTTAGGCGTTGGGGTACACTTTCTAGCGGGGAACCAGTGCCCCTTTTCTTGTCAACTTCGTCAGCGAATGTGACTTCTCTGTGAAACGTGGGTGGTTGTTGTAGAGGTGGCTGGGCGTGGCGCGTAGGTGGCTCGACAGCATCTCGCTGACTTGACGATGAAGCCGTCGCACTATCAAGTCCTTTATTGGGGTTTACTTTGTCTGTAGCATACTGGCTGTCTGCGCTGTCATTTCGAGACTCTCCATTATGCAGGACTACAATGTCCCGTCCATTGACACCTCGTTCCAAGAGTCCTGGATCTTGAGTGTCTTTTCTGGCCTCGGTTTTGGTACGAGATCGAGTGCGTGTACGACCCATGCTGTGCGCCTCTCTGACGACGTGCTGAAAGCGCTGTTCGAACCAGTACAATCTAACGAAGACCACAAATGTATTGATGAAGATTGGTGTGGCTATCATAGCAAGGAAGTAGAAGACAACCTGGTGATATGGTAAGCAAGAGCTGCGGTCGAATGGTCACCGATTGCGATTACCTGCTGATATGTATTGAGTTTGTTTACATCGATCCTGCAGAAATATTAGCACCAGCATCCGCACGGGGAAAGCATTCGGAGGTAAGGAGATTTTACGGGTTTAGCCCACTTTGCGTTGCACATCCAGTGGCGAAGAAGATTGCGTCAATGTAGGCCAAGTTACCAGCTGGGTATAGGAGGATTGATCCAATGATGCCAAGGCAGAGTATGTACATATCTGTACCAGCTTCCATTAGCGCCTTCTAGATCTTCTAGACAATAACCATCATCTAGCCGGCGTACAATGTATTGTGAGAAAATTGAGGCGCCGCTTCTTGAAGGGCGAGCCCGGGTTGTGCGCCTTCACCCATTCGAAGGATTCAAGGAAAGGGCCGAACATGGTGAGGGAAGGCTGAACGCCCAACACGGCGCCAACTGATTGGTAAAATGAACAAAGGATAAGCGGGATACAAAGGTATGCGGGGATGGATCGTTGGAAGCTGGATTGAGGTGGATAGAAGACGTCGAGGAAATCCTTCCGCCACTTCTTTTTACAAGTTGGATTCTTTTCGAGTTATCATTTCGTCTGAGGGGCATTGCCTCATTGCCAATAGAAACGGCTTTTGCATAAGAATATGTACCATGATATCTAGACTTCTCAAGGGAGGTCATCAACCGGGCGGATCGATTTCCTCTCCACGAAAACCAAGGTTCCGGGCCGAGGCTACGGAATGGTGTATCGTAAAATGACGGTGTCAAACACACTAACGGCGGGTGAATTAAGGTTTCTCGCTTAAATCGCCTAATGCGGCTGCGGTTGCGGCTAGACATGGGTGAACCCCGACTGACGGCTCGAAAAGGCATTGACGCTTAAGGCAGTCATCACCATGATAGTCTGTCGAAGGATGATCATCAGACAGTCGTATATCTTTTACGATGGGCCAGTCCCAGTTAAGATGCTGTGCAAGTGTATGAACTATCCTCGACTGTGCGTGAAGAGCTATGACAATCCATCAGCCATGGGATGGTTTAATTATTCCAATATACGAAGGTACAAGTCTTCCAAGAGACGGGGGACCCGGAAAGAATTTCAACACCTTCAAGAACAAAGGTGACCGCAGTCTTCCCACCTCAAGTCCATCAGGGTCACTCGATGCCTGCTCTTCGAAAGCACGAAAGCATGAAAGATGGACAGCAATCCCTCGTGGCTTGCAGGTGAGCGTGAGAGATTGTAAGCCTGGCCGGGGGTCCCCAAATCAATGTGCAGACCATCTCCAGTGAATCTGTAACCCTCTCATAGTGGGGTCGACTCGGGAGCCAGCTAGGGAGGGCCGAAGACCAATGAGGCTTGATTGCTTCCATTTCTGGACCTGATCTTCCCTGATCGGGCTCTTAGTAATTTCGTGTAAGCTGAGTGAATCGACACCGAGTAGGGATGAGGCCGACCGATGATGCAACTTAGGTCAGGCGCCATGGTAGTGACGTTTCCCAGGAGAAAACCCCCACTGAAAAACTCAACTCTCTTCTTTCTCGTTGTCCTCACCACCTCAGCGCTGTTGTCTCAATTACTACCCACTGATCAGAACAGACTATCTTACCTGTATCTTTCTTGAGAGCCTACCCATCAGAACAGACTGTTTTCCATCTATTTTTGTTGACAAACCTACCGAACTAGATAGAACAGACCTGTCTTCCCTCTATCTTTCTTGAGAAACCTACCGACTAGAACAGACCTTTCTTCCTTCTACTTTCTTGAGAAACCTACCGACTGGAACAGACCCGTCGTACCTCTATCTTTCTTGAGGACCTACCGACTAGAACAGACCTGTCGTACCTCTATCTTTCTTGAGGACCTACCGATTAGTACCGGCCTGTCTTACCTTTACCTCGTGTGGGAACCTATCGATTCGAACCGGCTGCCTTACCTTGATACCTAGCAATCAGTATAGACTGCTTTGCCTATGCCAATCCTGGTACTTATCGACCAGCACAAATTTTGTTCGCTTGTGTCTTTTTTGATACCTACCTACTAGAACAGACTCCGTTTACCTGTGTCTTTCTCGATAATCTACCGATTAAAACCCACAGCCTTACTTGTACCGTTCTTGACGTTGAGGCATTCGGAGCTTTGCTCTTTTCGAACTTGAGGACTATACATAGGTGTTATGTGTGGTATCGCCCTCAACCCCCAAAACGTTGAACCTGGCGAGCCACGAAGGTACGATACAGACGTGTTCCTAGTATTCCCCCCCGACCGTCGCGAGAACAACTACATTCTGTCCGAGTGGGATATCACAATCCCAGAACAAGAGGAAAGGTCGAGTACTGTCTCTGGCCCATCATCCGGAAACGGTGAAAGTCCAATTCAGCCATCTGAACAAACAGATAAGCAGCAGTCAACCACTGCCAATAACCAACGAAACTCTCCTCCATCAGACGATACCTCCAACACACCATCTCCCAAGGCAGGCAAAAAGTCCAAGAACTCTACGTCAAGAAAGCAGCATCATCACGAAGCAGCTGAGTCCACGCCGCGCAACGAAGAGAGCTCGGCCCGCAACCTTTCCTCTAGGAAAAAGGTGAGTTTCGACTTGCCGAACTCTACCATTGGCAAGAAAGTCCGCTTTGCCATGGACTTTATCACCCCATCCCGCGCTTCTTCCGGTTCCTCCTCCTCCTCCTCAACAATCTCCGGGTCGAAGGACTCATTTGTGGATGCAAGTCATCCAAATGTTCCCATCGACGCCAAGAGCAAAGGGCATCATGCGCCCAAATCTTCCACCTTCAAGCTGCCGCCAAACATGGTAGCGGAGTCGGCGGCTCGCCACCGACGAGACAAGAGGCCCGACCCAATCCGCAAGGTGAGGGAGTGGGAGGTGGAAACCCCGGCGCCAAAAAGCGCCGCGCCAAATGTCGAGGGCACCAGTCGGCAACGCCGACCAGGGACCCCGTTTGAGTACGCGACGGAGGAGGAGGAGGAGGAGCTGGACAGCGAGTTGGGGAGCTCGGTCGATCGTGGCTCCGCCGTCCCGTCTTCGCGGGAACAGCTAAGGAGTTTCCACACGGGTAGAAATACCAAGTGGAATTCCGGAAAGCTTGACCATTCGCCCGCTGTCACCGACAGCGACCTGTCCAGCGAGCTGGGCAGCAATGTCGACAAATCGCGGCCAAAACCTTCGTGGTACCGGGCCCCATCTCCCTACCAGCTCCCCTCTGTGTCCGAAGAAACGGAGGACCGATACGACCCCTTGCTCGGCGTCACCTGGCGCTCTGTCTAAGTGGACGGATTCATGATTGGCAGCAACGCGTAAGTGCCCCTATTCTACTTCTCTACTTACCCTGTATCCCATTTCCCCCCATCCCGACCCTTTTCACTTGCACCTCTCTTTCCACTACCCGACTTCTCACACTCACTCTTTCGATGCCCCATCTCCCCACACCTGAAACACTCAACATTCTTACTCCCACTTCCCCCACCACCTCCGGAAATCGCTGATAGTTTATTCAGTTTCACTACCTTGCTCCTCCGCCGCTCCGCCTGCCTCGCCGCCTCCGCCTTTTTCTCCTTCTTCCTGGCTTTCCTCTCGACTTTCTCACCATCCGACTCATCGCTATCCTGGCTATTTCCTTCCTCCTGTGAGCTTGATGACATGGACGTGTCAGATCCGTTCTCTGTACCGCGCTGGCGCTTGTAGATAGATACCCCACTTGTTAGCTTAATAAACCACACATTCGAGAGCTGCAGACTGAAAACAAACCTCCAATTCCCTATTAAACCTCCCCCAGCTCCTCCTCCCTCTATCCCCCTCCCCATCAATATCCCCCCACCCCACATCCTGCACCCTCATTCCCGCCTCTGCCTTCCCATCCCCACTATCCACATAACTAAACACCCACCGCGTCTCCCCCCTCTCCTCCCCCAATCTCTCCACTGCCTCGCTCTGCTTCCTTTCCTCTTCCTCCAGCGCCGCTCGTATAGTCTCAAGCTCTGATACCGGTGCTGCGGGCGAGGATACGCTAGCATCATCATCAGTGGCGACGGTGGTTGTGGGGAGAGAGGGTCTTTGGCGCTTTTTGGGGGGTGCATCGTCTGTGGTCGAGGGCGTGGTGGGAGAGGAGATGGAGGCGGCGCGTTGCATGAACTGTCTGGGGGTTAGAGCGGGGTTTTTGGGGAGGGAGGGTAAATCGGACTTTCATGGTTAGGAGGCGGGAGGACATGGATTTGGGGGCGCGCCCGGTGGCGGAGTTGGGAGGGGTGGCCATCGTTGTTTGTTTGGTGGGGATGATGGATGAGTGAGAGTTGTGGGGTGGCTGTGGGCTGTGGGCTGTGGGCTGTGTGAGATTGATGAAGTAGTGGTATATGGTGAGACGAGTGTTGTGCGCTTTCTGAAACGTAGCAGTCGCTGGTTTAGCACAATGGTGTGACTTTCGAACCTGCTTATACGTTGATATCCGCCAGATTTGCCTTCTCACAAGTTCGGTCCAAAAGCCTTCAAAGCGGAGCGGGCCGCACCTTTCTCTACGGTAGGTACCTCACACTCCGCCCATCAAGCTTTAATTTACGATCAATCCAACCATGGGCTGACTCACCTCATCCCCCAGGACCCCTCCTCCCCAAACCATGCCAGTCTAGCAAATCTCCAATGGGCGGCAAAGCCTTCACCTCCACCCCGCATGCCCTCTCCGTCCCTCGCCTTCCCCCGCCTCTCTACCAGAGTCTCAAAGCAAAATACCTCGCTCTTCTATCTCAATTCTACGCACATGCTGCCGTGCCGCTTGAAGCGCCCGAGAAGGGGAATTATGGCGATGTCGACATCCTCGTGTCTGTGCCCTTGACTTCTGGTGCTGGACCCGATGCGCTAGCTACGACACTCGAGGCAAAGGCAGTCGTGCGGTCTGGACCCCTGACCAGTTTCGCGGTGCCATATCCCGGCTCAGACGGCAGTTATGTACAACTGGATATCCACAAATGCCCCCCTGAGACATTTCGCTGGCAGCTTTTCCATGAATCGAATGGGGATTTGTGGAACATGCTCGGCACTACGCTTCGCCCCTTCGGTCTTACAGCCAATGACGTAGGTTTTCATGCGCGTGTGCCAGAGATCGAGCATGAGGACAGAAAAAAGAGTTTTGTGTTGCTGACCACGGAGCCGGATGCTGTGCTGACGTTCCTGGGCCTCGATGGACAGATGTATTGGACGGGGTTTGAGACGGTGGAAGGGCTGTGGAGGTTTGTTTGCGGATGCAGATTCTTCACTCCGGGGGCGTATAGGAGGGGGGACTTGAAAGCGAATGATCGGAAGAGGATGGGGCAGAGGGAGGGGTATAGGCGGTTTGTGGAGGAGTGGGTTCCAAGGATGGAAAGGGAGCGTAAAGATAGAGAGAGCAAGGAGGGGGGAGGAATGCACGATGAGGGGGTGACTAGGGAGGGCGTTTTGGAGGAGGCGCTGGATGTGTTTGGGAAGAGAACGGAATACGAAGGACGTGTTGATATGTGGAGAAAGGAGAGGGCGGAGTTGGCTCGCAAGCGAGAAGAAAAACAGGAGCGAAGGGCTAGGGCTTTGGAGGATGAGGTGTATGCGGATGCTTGGAAGAGTTGCTTGGAAGAGCGGTGATGTACCCTTGGAATTGGTTCCTGTAGGGAGGATTCGAGACAATGGCATTCTGGCTTCATGGTGATTTGCCCAGCCACAATCGCAGTTTACAAACGTAGTCGTGTGCCTTCTCTACCATAGAACTGAAGAGCTTCATACAAATAGAAGACTGTACATAAAATAATCACCGCTGCGCAAACGGCTCATCCGTTACCCTCTGGCTCTCGGGCACCTCCGCCGGTCCTCCCGCCGGCTCAAGTGGGTATGTCGTTGATGGCAAGCTCTGCAAATATTTCCTATGCTGCTCTTTTGCCTACCGCACCCCCATATCATTAGCCCTCCATTACCCACAATCCAGATCCCTTTCTCTCCCTACCCAACCATTTTCCAAGGCAATGTACCCTATAACTTTGGAAAAAGGAAGAACTCACAAACGGCAGTCCGCAATAAGTACACCAATTAATCTTCGGCTTGTCTACGTTAATGAAAATCCGAGGATGCCCCAAGGGTCCTCCTCCACCGTCGCAGGCGACCTTGCGCTCTTTTGTCCAGCGAACGGGTTGCTGGTGGATGAGTGAGATGGCGGCTTGTGGTTGTGGCTATATGATTCCACGAATCAGCGTAGATCTTCCTTCATATCCCTATCCCCTATCCCCAATCCAATTATCCAACCACCTCCCCTACCCCCACCGGTCCGCCCTCCCTCAACCCTCACTCCTTACCCCTTTTACGTTATTACCCTTCATCTCTTTTCCCCAGTCCCTTCCGTAAAAACACATACCTGATACTCCATAATCGTCTGCTCAAACCTCGGCCCACTCATCGCCAGCTCACGGGGCTGCTGGCTCCGACTCCACACCTCCTTCCGATTCGGCGCCTGCATCGTCCGCTGCCTCTCCGCATCCTCCGGCATCTCTTGCAGCGGCGCATCGCGCGCGCCGCCCGTCGAGGTCGGCACGGCGTTGGTTTCCGAAACGTTTTGTACGGGCGCGGGGGGGTTTGGGTCGTTGGTTGGGACACGGTCGGAGTGGCGGGAGGCGGTAGAGTAGAGGCGGGGGGGGAAGCGGAGAGGCAAGAGACGGTGGATGGTAAGGCGGAGGGTAGGAGGCATGGTTAGTGGGTTGTGGGATGGAGGGGGCTTGGTGGTGAGGGTTTGGGCCCTTTGCAGCCCTGGACCTCAGACATGTGGGGCTAAGCCCCTACAGGGTTAGCGCTTTGCTTACTACGGAAGCTGGTGCTGCACTGAGCTCGCGAAGTAAGCAGATCTAACACGAAGTGGCTTAGCCCCACACGTCTGAGGTCCTGACGTAATCAGCCCTATGAAGTGAGACGGCGCTTAGGTAATGACCTTAGCATGTCTCGCTAACCATCCACTCAGGATCCTCAAGATCACCGGTCCGTCTTTCATCCATTAAGCTAACGCTTTCTGGCTACGCTTCTTTCTTACAACGCACGCCGCTTTAAGACACAGCAGATTTCGCCAAGATGCGCGCCCGCAGAGAACGATCGCAAGCTCCCAGCCCACCTTCCAATCGACCCTCGCCCTCGCCCTCGCCCTCGCCCTCGCCCCCGCCCCGATCAAGCACCCCGCGTCTCAGGGATTATTCCACCCCACCTCGCTGCCCGCCGGATATGTACAAAGAATTGGCCTTCATTGAGGAGCGCCTTGAGGCTGTCGAAATTGATACTCGTAAGTTCTTGTTCTTTGCTGTAGAAGTAGAAGCACTTGTGTCATTGCTGGCACTTTTTCGATTGAAAGGCGAGAGCTGATGAGTTTTGGTTGGCTCATTATAGTACGCAAGAACTATGTCGCTTCCAAGCAAATCTACGATGATCGCGCCAACATCATTTCAAAAGTCCCACATTTCTGGGCACTGGTTTTTGAGGAGGCGCCCGAAGATATTGATTGTCGCATCCAACCTCGAGACACGGCGGTTCTCAGCACCCTAAAAGCTTTTCAAATCACTCGTTTCGAAGTAATAGGCTCAGATGAAGGCGAGCCACGAAGCGTCAAGTTCACCTTCACGTTCGATAAGAATGATTGGTTCCATGATGAAGTACTAGAGAAAACCTTCTGGTATCGTACGAGCAAAGATGGGTGGACAGGGCTAGTCAGTGAGCCGGTGAAGATACAATGGAAGGAAGGCATGGACTTGACTGATGGGCTACTTGACATGGCGGTCGGCGTGTGGGCGGATGAGACACAGGGTTCAGCAAAGTCTCCGGCCCAAGATACGCTAGTTGAAACGATGGACAATACCTCGATGGACGCGATCAGTCTCTTCGCGTGGTTCGGATATCGTGGGCGGAAGGTTAGCGCTCAAGAATCTTCTGAGGCGGTAAGGGAGGAGGAAGAGAAGAAGGTGAAGGGTGGGCCTGGTGGGCCACTTGATGATGACGAGGAAGAGAACGATGAAGGAGAGCCTGACCTAAGTTCAGTGATCGAGAAGACGATCGCAACAGAGGAAGATCCGAACGACGGCGAACTAAGTTACGAGATCTTTCCTCGAGGCGAAGAGTTGGCCATAGCTCTTAGCGACGACCTCTACCCTGGTGCCATCAAGTACTTTAGTAAGTTATCAACCCCTCCATTTCGTCTCAGCAGCTAATCGGTTTGCAGCCCAAGGACAAGAGGCTGATGCCTTCGACTCCGGGGACGAGGAAGTAGTGGACTCTGACGATGAAGAGTCCGATGAACCAGCGAAGAAGAAGGCAAAAAGAAGCAGCTGATCCATTTCCTAACGTAGTCATGTAGTCATGTTTACTTTCGAAGCACGTATACCCAGGCGTGCGTGGTAGTAGGATAGTCGGTGCTCTAGATGGAATTCAATCTAGTCTTGCTTACTTCGAACATTTGGTGTGAAACATATCTGGATGAGGAAATTCGTCATGGAGTACTTCATTTAAAGTTCTGTACTTGTTCGATAAAGGCCATCGATGTAAAGGATCGCGCAGTGGAGATATGGATTCAGAAAGGATGTAGACGAGGTTTGCTCATGAGGTAAATCTCAACTTTTGCTTCCATTTCTGCTTCTGCCAGGAGTCAGACTGGGGAACTTGTGGGAATTTCCGGTTCAGATTGAGAGAATCCAAATGGGAGAAGGCGAGGTAGAGAACATACTCAGGCGGAAGTGCTCACAAGGCGACTGCACGAGTACCCACCGTCATTCCTCCTCAGATATACCCTTGACACTGTTCTTCCTCAAAAAAACTTGCCAGTAGATCAAGATTCGCGTTGACTTCTCTTTACCAGATCAACAGCAACAGTCGCCATCTGCCTGTATTTCTCGTGGTTGGAAGTGTTGTCAACAGCTCAAGTATAGAGCTGTGATTCTACAAATCGAGGGAGTAAAGGAACAGAGTATTTCTAGCTCGTTTCCTTCACGAGTTGCCAGGTTCTGGGCCCAAGATCTCTATAATGCAGTGCATGACTTGCCATGATAATGCAAGGCAAATTACCAAACAGATTTGATAGCCACAACAGGGTGCGGAAAAGTAGGAAAATTCTGTCAGCATTGGCATGCGTCTTGCCCAGCTACTTAGCATTCTACAAGTCAAGCTGTGGAAATCATACGCAAAAAGAAGTGAAGAGGGTCCAAAACGCGCACCAAAGCCGTGATTCCTGCACGTCTACTCGGCATCGAGCCAGTCAAGAAAACACATGCGTTGACAAATCATGTACTCCTCCCCATGCAGTTGTACACCAGCGTGCGTTCGACCCATGAACGCTCAAACGAGGCGGTTCATGATCGGCTTTGCATCACTCCCCTCAGCTTATGCACTTCCAGTCATGCTCCGAGACTGGCCGGATTAGAGCTGTGCATGTGGTGCTAGTGTGCATGAAGGGATGTGGATACTGTTCCTAGCGGTGATTTTTGTTGCCGCCTGCTCTTCCGGGAGGAGTCGGGTTGTTGCCTGATAGGTGTGAACAAGAAGGGGTTTGGAGAAGCTAGGATAAGGTTGGGATTAGGGTTCAGGTTGATGTAAGAAGCCGTTGGAAGATTTGACAATGTTTTGACTGGTTGTGAATTCCTTTTGCCGATTAGGAAAGACACGTTAGTGACGACGCGACTTGTAACTGGTGCGATGGCTTGCAGGTTGTACGGAGTAGAGGAGTAACCAGTGTGACTCCGATGACAGGTTGCAGTACAGGGTTTGGGTCATATCCAGTTCCTTAATTCTTTGGTTTCATCGTGCTCTTGTGTCGTCAATGGCTGCAAGCCTCATTCATATCAAACCGAAAATGGTGTTCCTAACTCGATCAATGATCACGCAAGGGTCCTTGCTTGCAACGAGTGTTGTCGGTTCTGCTTCTAAAGTCTTCAAGAAAGGGAGCGGATCGGATCCCTAAAGCTAGAAGAGCCGAGATTCTGTAAACATACCAACCATCCTCAGAATCTATGCGCCAACAAGATACAATCCTCGGTTCAATGAAGGACTTCCAGAAGAACTTTCAATTTATTCCAATAAAAATAGGTTGCATTCGACTTCCCAAAACTCGGAAACTGCGATACGCTAGACCTGTCTTGCAGTAGGCTAAAATGAAAACAATGTTCTTCTAAACTGGCCACCCCTTGTTCTCTTTCACAGAACCCGGGATTTTGCATGATCTAGGCAGATCTAAATACTATCAACGGGTTCAGGTTCAGCAGGCTAGGCTTCATGATAATCAGACCACGAAAGACCAGGGGGATCGCTGGCAGCCTCGCCTTCCTAAGACCCGAATAATTGAGCATTTGGAATTTTGATTCAGAGACGGTGATGCATATGAGGCGAAATTTCCGCAACCCATATTCTCCTGAAGTGGTTATTGACATGGAGGTACAAAACCTTGTCCTTGGAATGAGGCTCGGAAATGCCTATATGTTTTATGAGACGTCGATAACATATTCAGGTTCTAGTCGCGTGCTGGGAAGCCTTTTGACACGGTTATTGGCGCCATCTTGTTATCCAAGACGGAGCGCCTTCAGGGATACTACAGTCATCAGCAGGCAGGCTTGTAATAAGGACGTGGAATCAAAGAATAGAACAAAGCAGCGGCGGTCATTAGCGTCTAGCTAGCCAGTCTCGCGAACAAGACTGAGTGGAATTTGATAGCTCACATCAAACGTCTGAAAATTCTGGTTGATGGGGCAAATCAGCGATCGTTGTCGTTGAAGGCCTTACCTTACTTAGTTGGTATACTCGGTTGGCGTTTTGACCGGTTCAATCACGCGACGGTGCCTATGCACGAACCATAACATCCTGGCTTGCAGTCTAGAAATCTCTCGAGGTCAAAGAGTTGGGGTATGAGATGATAACAAATAAGAAGGCAACGGCCGCTGGTTGGGGAAAGTAGCTCCTAGCCACACAAGAAGAAGAAGAAGATGATGATGATGATGATGATGATGATGAAGATGAAGATGAAGATGAAGAAGAAGAAGGTGGTGGTCGATGTGGTCTTACTTCTCCACAACAATTGACTTTTCAACGGGTTCTGCGAGCCTCTAAGGTAGGTAGTACGGTAGTATGTACAGTAGTACATAGTGCTTACGAGCCTCCAATACGGCTGGGGGACTGTGGAGCAGTGGGGGGTTTGAGTTTGAGAATGTAACCTCTCGGATTGCATTGCGAAGCATGGATTAGATGATCCATCTGTTGACATGGTGGCATACATGATACATACCTTACGTAGTAGTCGTACCTTAGTCGTCGTGGTAGTAGTATATGTACGTAGTAGCAAAGGTACCTTAGTATACTTCCGTAAGGCACATCAAACCCACTTTCGGAGACCTGCCGGTGGCGCCGAACCATGGTAGAAGATCTGCACTGTACGGATGTAGATATGTACCTTATTCTTTGACTCTGGGCTTTTCTCGGCAATTTCCTTAGGGTCCGAAATCGATTCCTCTGCCGGTTGCTTGCGGGTGGAATCATCTCCCTTCTGTACGGATTGGTTCCTACTACGTACAAGGCAAAGGAAGGTTATACCGTCGCAGTAGGTAGGAAGGTAGATAGATAGGTAAGATGGCCACGGTAGCCGATACAGTACCGCCTACTGATAGTCCATACACAACAAACAATACCTACTGATGCTTATAGACGCCAATCATCAATGGGGCTAGAGTACCGTACCTAACATGTGCAGTGTAACAAGACATGAGACCATGTGTACATCCGTACAGTACTTTAGTCGGTATTAATACAAGGTCGATCACACCAACGGCAGATGTCGGTACTTGGGATGCTGGGCATCCACTGGTCAAGATTATCCGATAACCAAAGTAAGAAGCAGTATTCCGTACCGCCGATCTTTGTTCTGTTCAGCTTGAGAGTCGAGACGAGGGAAAACGGTGATCTCAATTCCACTACTTCACTGGCGGCGATGAACAGATAATCTTCTCCCGTTCCATCGCAATAGCAATCACAATCCTCTCCAGGCAAGCCCGACTCGACTCAGCTCATCATCGCACTGACAGGCATCGGGAAGAGCACCCGAGCGCTTTAGAAAGGATCTTCGATGATAGCGGCGAGACGACGATACAACAAGCTACAAGGAGCGGGCCACGGCCCAAATCGGTGCTTGAGAGCCTAGGAGGATTGAGAGGATGCTCGCGTATCTAGAGAATCCATGGACGGGGCGTTGGCGTGCATAAGGTCTGTTGGCTGACAGGGCTTACGAAAAGTCAAAGTTACAACCGCATTCAGCCAAGGATTTTCGGTTGTCGGATGGAGGATCTTCAGGGTCAAATACTGTAGTATGTAGTTCCAACGTCCCTGGCGCTCTGCAGATGACAGAAGACGGAGCAGCGGACCACGTTCTCGCCCACCTCAGAAATACACCATGGAAGTGTCACTACTGTACTGGCGGAAACGCCATGTCCTGCAAGCACAAGCCAAGGCAGAGACACGAGCTGCATGAACAACAATACCATGTTCAGAGCTGAAAAATCGAAAGACTATCGAACTGATGCTTTCGTCTAGACCCAGGCTCGCCAGGTCATTTGGCGAAGCCACTCGTTTTGCCAGTACTGCAATGTGGCTTTCGACTTCCTATATCCTGGTGCACAGGAGAAAAACGTAGCGTGTGGATGATCGTTGCTGTTTGCCCGGACTTCCTTGACCTTGAAACATGGCAAACATACTATACCATTCATACCGCCTATGCCGCAAGGCAGTCGTACCACCATCGTGAACACGCTGGCAAATGGGTCAAGACTAAGAAGCCCATGTAGCTTTGCTCAATGAACCCCCCCCCCCCCCCCCCACGCCCCTGGCTCTATGGACTCGTTTCCTGGATTTTCTCGGGTCGGAGTATTGCGATGTAGGATTACAAGCGCACCCGTCAAATCTTGATGGACTTGGTTGGGATGGCGGCGGATGTTCGTGTACTACTGCTGCAGCCTCCAGAGTTCCTGCCGCAATCTCGATTACCTCAAGTCAAAACGTGTCACTCCTATCCACTCCAAGTACCGACATGAGATCGACGTTTGATATTTCAAAGGGTCAACCCAGCCTTCTAGTTCGGAGGACATGGGTGCTAATGACATAAGTCAATGTCAAGTGCATTCAGATGCCTTAATGCAAGCAGTACGCGTCGGGTGTGGGTAAAGCCTGGGCTTGCTACTTTGACCCGCACCAACATCTTGGCCCTTGGGATGCTTCATTCTCCACAAGTTTTATACTGACCTCAGAGCGAGAAATGCATGAGGATATACAATCGAACAGGCTCCACTGATCGACAACGCCCGTTGGTAAGCTGGATGATGCTACCGGCGTTTAATGCCTTGAAAATTCGAATCCAAACACCTGGACTTGAGCTACGTCTATACTCCTAAGGTACCTAGCTGGCTTCTAACTCCGTACCTCGCAACCGCCGTTCCCTATTTGACTTCTGGGGGTGCCAGGTCTAGCCTAGCCCCCGACAATCGATACCTATCTTTACCCCACACCATCAAAGTACGCAATCCCTGCAGGACGAGGGAGGAAGGGCTATTCGTGCCGACAACGGATTTTTTCCGGATCATCCCTCAAAGACATATCATTCACCAATATCTTCCAGCGAGCGAGTTCTGATCCATCAGGGTCCAGAGCTCGCAAGTCTGCTAACATTCCAGCGACAGCTGATACGGCGGCAAACTTCATGATCTTGATCTTTTCTCTTGCAAACTTTCGAGATTTGAACGGTAAGGCTGTGTGGACGATGCCTGCAGCTACTTTGTTTAGGTAGCTAGCTGCAGACGTTACATTGGGTAAGTCAGTGTTTCCGTACTGTACCTGTATACGTACCAGTACGGCGAATTCGTTGGAATTACCATCGAGCTATCCTTTCAACACTCGCTGTCTTGCTACAACGCACCGTTCACTCTTGTTTTCGCGGTTGCTGTCGACCTTTGTCTTTTGAAAGTCGTTCCCATGGTGGTATTTCTTGTGGAGTTGTGATACCGTTCATTTTATGCCTTTCCAAAAACTACCCAATTTCAGGGACTACACAATGCACTTTTCTACCACACCTTTCTAATGCCCAACTAATCTCATATCTGGTTGTGAGGCCGACGGGTACATGGACCTTCTTTTCTGTTCAAGTTGGGGCCCAATACCCTACAAGGCTGATATTTGAAGAAGTCGCTGATAGTCAACGAGGTCTCACCATTCTAGGCCAACGAGGTCTCACTACTTTAATGACGGCCCAAGATTCTTATCTCTACACGCCGTCGAGACGCTCTTTGCGTGCTTTTATCTCAATGACCGCGGACCCCATTCGACTTTAATTTGGACAATCTTCGACCGTCGCAGCACGTTCAAACCCTTCATCCTGGAAGATTTTCATGTCACGAACCTACATTGGACCCTTTGGTAGGTATCTGCCTATCGTTGACGAAAACGAGCACTTCGAACTCGAGCAGGAAGAGATTAGTTTTGAGGACCAACCAAAAATGACGACTTATCAACTTCCTCCACCCCCAATGCCAACAAGACTGCAGTTTGGGACTGATCTTAGCCCCGGGTTCACCGAGCCCACGAGGTACAATACAAGGAGCGACTCACGAACCTCATATGACCCGCATAAGTCAAATCCTGGAGAGCACCCAAGACGAATGTACCATGAACAGCTTCCTTCCGTCAGTCAGCTTCTCACGCCTGGATCCCAGTCGAGTGTTCCCAACTCGCCGTTCTCGCCGCAACATAGTCCGGATCTGTCGGAGACCCGACACACTTATCCTTCCTCACATCGGAACTCTGTTCCTGAGCGATTTTCTCAGACAGCGGCCGCGTACCCAAACCAGGGCGGTTATAGCCAAGTGCCCTTCCAAACACAACAGGGAGAGATTATGGACTCACGGAATCATAATTTCCCCATCAATGCACAGCCAACACATATTCCTTCGTCTTACAACCCTCGCCAAGAAACAAATGCAGCTCACTACCCCACCTACGCCGCTTCGTCTCGGCAACAGTATGCTCCTCACCCCCCACTGGTCATCTCTTCGAACGCTCCTGCTCAATATTATCACGCACAGCAAACGAGCTACGATCTCTCATCGCCTTCTTCGATCGGATTTGATCAAAACCGTCAGGACGCCGGGCCCAGTATCAAGCCATTGCCTCGTGTGGTCGGAGAGCAAGATATACCAGGGGAGGGTCTCTGTTGGCTATATGAGGATGGATCGATCTGCAAGAAGGTGATTGATGGAGAAGAAGTCAATGCACAATGGGGAATAACGAAGGCGGGTAAGCCTCGTAAACGTCTCGCAATCGCGTGTACAACCTGTCGAGAGAAGAAGATCAAGTGTGATCCTGGTGATCCAAAGTGTGTGCAATGTGATAAAGTCGGTAGGGAGTGCCGGTTCACCACAGCGTGAGTACTTTTCGTTGCTTCTTAAATCTCACTTGTGTAGGGCGCCTTGTATTTGCAGAATGTGCAGGCAATGCTTCATTCCGTAACGCCGTATTTTCATTGCGCAAGCCGCATTTGTCATTGCCACTAGAAGCCAGGAACGTGTTTTCTGTAATTGCACCATGTCTCTCAGTACCTACCCTATGTACTGATGTTTGCTGTAGATTTCGCAGTCAGCATAGTCGTCCAGAATCACCTTCTTACGATCTCCAGGCGCGTACTTCACCACCAATGATCGCCCGAAAAGATTCACCGCTTCACTCCGGTCTGATTTCCCCAAGAAGTTCTGCCGAGAAAGAGCGGATTCTTGCCTTCAAGCGCGGAAGCTCTCCGGATGAAGCAATAGAAATCAAACATAATGCAGACTGCAGGCCGACCTTGACAAGGGACTCAACACCAATGAGGAAACGACGGCATACATCGACATCGATCAAAACAGAGAACGAATTTGACGAGCTACCGCCAAAGACCGAAGAGAAGACTGCTCGAGATCTGGAACCCCACTCCTGGAAACTCAGCGCTGTCGAAGTTGAGTGTGGACATTGTAGCGAGCGTAAGCTCCTGCCTTGCTCATATCTGAAGCTCTCCCCCTCTTTAGTTCAGTCGGGCATATTACCAAGGATACCTCGGTTAGAAGGGGAATCTGCATGTCGCGGAAAGCCAGAAAGGTGTGGTAACAGCGATCAATGGCGACTATCCCGGACCGCAACCTGTGCGTGAAATACACGCCATGATCAACTGATGTAATTGCACTCAAGAAAAACTGAATACGGCGAGGGCTCCACATTTTGTACCGATATGATATTCTTCCTACCATTGCTTGGCAGCTTCTACGAATCATAGGGACGATATTTGGATCCAATGTAAATGTGGTCCGGAACATGAGCACCAAGAAATTTAAGAATCGACGGAAGGCACTGCTGCGTTTTCTGCATTTCATATGTCGCGTACAACGAAGAGCCTCTGTTGAGGTGAAAGAACGGTTGAAGATAATGATGTAAAACAGTTGGGCGGTTGTCTCCCCTACTCGGGCTTGACTACAGTACTGCCCCCATTCAAAACCAGCGTTCTTGCGTCTTATATGCATGATGTGGGTACATAAGAAGAGAAGGGATTTATTTGAGACGGAGGGGGTCATAATGTTGGTGGAATTGGGGATTTGGACAGTCAAAAAATTGGATCTGCTTCGGCACAATCCAACTCCATCGTGCCGCCACTTGTAGTGCCTTGCTTAGTGACTTTCTCCGAGATGTTAAAGTTGGTGGGTGGTGTCGAGTCCATACCTAAAGACACCGCACCAAGGGATCAGCCGATATTCTAGCCAAATCCGCCGGATCAGTCATTGGACCCACTGACCGTTGGAGCACAGAAAGTCGAGATTGATCCGTTCTCGTTGTCGGATCCTTCTTGTCGCACGAGCTTTGTAATGAAGCCTGAGGTGATGCTTGTATGATTTCAAAGTAAACGACGTGTGCCACAGTTCTTTCTGTGAAGAAAGGATAATTGTAATTTTACCTGGTGCTGTACAATATCTTTGATAGCAATTTCCCGTCAGTAAGTAACTACTGGACTTGCTACCTTACGGAATAAGTAGATGTTGGTACTCCCTACGTACGAAGCAACAGACCAAATAGCCGAGCAAGCCTTGCGAGAGCTACAGTAGATCAATCCTGGTCCGAACTTTTCTTTCTTTCTTTCTATCTTTCTTTCTTCTTTCTTTCTTTCTGTGCCGGATAGAGAAGTTCAGTAAAGGACAATTGCGAGATTTGGATGCCTCGGATTCCCTTGCCTTCTCATGACGCAGTAGTTCTAGTAGTGTAGTCTGTAGTACAGTGCTACCACACACAGCCCTCCTCGTCTAATCTCTTGCCGCCATCCGACCCGAGCACCAGGAGGATGCTAACGTTTCGAAAGATCCCCCACCAATCAGTCCCCACAGTAAGGTAATGCATCACCGGCGGCAAGGTCGAGAAACACCAATGATACATACCTCCGTAATAAACCAACAAGGTAAGGTATTCTGTAAAACCTTCCAGGTTGGCATGAGAATGCCGTCGACTACCTTAAGTATGGGGAACGAAGCTCGACATGGATGCCTGGCGAGTCACAGATGTCCAAAAGGTTCCGGTGTCTCACATGGAAATCATGATTCATGACAGTGCGTGAAAGTCAGGAGAGCGGCACCTCTGATTGGTTCTACACACGCAGTCAAACGTTTGCCGTGGTCCTTCATATCAGTTTCAATGACTTCCGCTCTTTCTGCTGTGCTGTTGTGACTTTCTCCTTCTTCCAACGGCATCCATTCCTTAGGTACCTCTTTACATTCATTACCAGTTGTCCCACCGCAAGACGGTCGAGATAGCCTTTGTCGTTCCTTACAGCTTACCTGAAGCCATTCTTTTCAACCTCTATCAACGTTCTTGCCGAGTGTCAGTACCTCATTTGCATCGCAAGGGAATCGCTGGCGAAAGAACCGCAAAAGCACAGAAGCTTGAAGTATCTCAAAGTGCGACATCTGTTGCGTGGAGACAAGTGGAGACAACGTTTGTATTGAGAATATAAAGCTTGCGAGAGTCTCCTGGAATTGAAGTCGCCTGGCGCCGCTTCGCTTTGAGTATCAGACGTGGCCAACATCCCGAAGATATACCCACCGATACTGATTTGCCTGGATCACATCAATTGAGTAGAGACACACAACATCATTTGATCAGAGCATACTCGCCGTTGGCTTAGGGACGCTGGTTGTCTGTGGAAGAGTAGGTAGACCTCTCAAGGTGAGCACGACCATTCTCTAGGAATTCACAACACTTGACCCGAGATAATCCTTTGATTGATTCTATCTTCGACTATCTAATTGGTCTAACGCCTTATCGCTGTAGTGCCGGATCAACGTTGTTTCAGTGACACCATTCATCATATAAACAGTTCATCTTCAGTTTCGACCTTACTCCTCAATCACCTCACATTGTAGCGACCGACAACGACGATCACTTTCGTCCAAAGCTTGACAGCATCTTGTTCGGTGTCTCAATATCTCTAGATACATTGCATCACAAACTTTACATCTAAATACTCTGTTGGCAGCCAGTGGCTGTCCCGAACCTCTTTGGGCGGTGATATTAGCGTCAACATGAACATCGCAAAAATCGGCCTGGCGACCGCCAGCAAACTCGCTGTCGTCGCGTCGATGGTCATGGTCTTCATGATCGGTAACGTAAACGCCTACTGGCGTTTAGAATGCGATGGATCGGTTGGTCTCGCTCGCTTGGACCCACTTATGAATTTTGGGACTGCTGGGGACCACGTTCACAGCATCAAAGGAGGCAGTGGTAAGTTCTTGACTTCTTTCGCTTCGAATCCATGGTTCGTTTCTATTGTATATGTAGCATTATCCTAATTGTATTCACGTACCACTCAGCATTCTACTATCATAACTGAACAGAAGCTAAACATATCCTACTATCAGCCTTTACATCTACCTCCACCGCGGACGATCTTATGAAATCCAAGTGCGCAAGCTGTGGAGTCAAACAAGATCATTCTGCATACTGGACCCCGGCGCTTTACTTTATGAATAACGACAACGATACTTGGGAAGTGGTGCCGGAGAAGCCACCGCACAAGACGTAAGCCCTGATTCCTATATCGTCTGGAAGCATCTTCAATTCATCCTTGAGGTTGAGTTTGTGGTGTACAGTATGTTTACACATCGTACAGATACTATCTTCTGAACAGCGGGTTAACTTCTGACGGAAAATCACAAAACATTGAGGCTTTCCCGAACGGATTTCAGATGATCTCAGGGCACAACTTTAACCGCAACTCTTCTCTGCCAACTCCCCAGGATCCTAACATGCGTTACCAGGCGCCCCTGGCAGATATGGGCCCATGGAAGGAGCCCCAAGATGTTCTTGCGCAGAGAGCCTTGGGGTTCAACTGCATGAATTATCAAAAAGGTGTTACGCCTGAACCGACTCTAGCTCGCCACTCATTCCCCGACAAAGCATTCCTCGATACTCACTGCCCCGATGGTCTTCGTCTAGAGCTCATGTTCCCAAGCTGCTGGAATGGCGAAAATGATAGCGCAGACCACAAATCCCACGTTGCCTTTCCCGACTCAGTCATGAGCGGAGACTGTCCCGCAGGTTTCGATCGTCGCCTTCCGTCTTTGATGTATGAAACCATTGTTGCTACAGATCATTTCAAAGGTAGAAATGGCAAGTTTGTGATTTCCAATGGTGACCCGACTGGTGAGTCTAGACCTTTTCGCAATCCTTTCACGGTTGCCACCCATTTCATAGCACTATGCAGGGTTAGCAATAAAAGCTGACTTGGTCAATCAACAGGGTTCGGTTACCATGGTGATTTCATCGCAGCTTGGGATGACGGTGTTCTACAGCAAGCTGTTGACACTTGCAATGCCATCACCGGCCCAACCGCCGGCGATATGAGGGCATGCCCTGTCTTTGAGATGGCGCAAGGAACTGACCAATGTCACCTCGAGAAACCACTGCCAGATGCGATTTCGTCGGAGAACTGCACAGGCCCCATGTCGTCGTTGCCAAATGATATGCAGGTCTATCCAGGTCCGGAACCGGCCCCCAAACCGGGCAAGAAGCAGCCAGAAGCACAGCCGCCGAAGGAGACTGTCTCAAAGACATCAGCACAAGTGGTACCAACCATCGCTGTATCGTCGCATGCCGCTGCCGGCTTTGTTGATGTTAAGAACAACGTGGCCCAAGAGACTCCATATCCGTCCTCGACCGCAGCACCTTCGCCGATCTCTAGCAGTGCTGACGTCGCTCAAGCCAAGAATCATGTGGCTCAAGTTTCAGCACCCACTCCTTCATCGTCATCTCCGCCGCCGCCCCCACCCACTTCAACTCCCGCTCCAGAACCGAGCAAGGGCTCTCCGACTGGGGGGCAAGAGCAGGCCATTGCCACCACTTACTCAACCAAGGGTCATGAAGTGTATGAGGATGTCGTCATGATGACAGAAACCACTGTCACCGTGCCTGCCGCTGCGAAACGCACCCCGGAAGCTGAGAACCAAGCGCACAAACGACACGCACACCGTCACCTCAAGCACCACGGCGTTGGGGCCCGTCGCTTGCGCTGATGGCTGACGTGACGACGGACGCGAGAGCTCCTGGGTCTGTGAAGGGGTAGTGGATTATATCTTCTCACTCTGTAAAGGATACAATGGGGGCAATGCTGGTCCGTTGCTTCAAGTTATAGGTCACTTTGGTGTATGATTGGTTTCCATTGGAAACAATCGATCCTGCAATCAACACGGGGCGTTATGTGCATGAAGGCGGGGATGGCTGCATAGCGGGGAACACGATGTCGTACATACTTTCATACAATGGCGAGAGAGAACACATGCAAAGTTTCTCTCCCGTACAGCTTTGCTCACTCATCACACACATCATCTACCTTGGTGAACCAGTACATAGTCTCAAAGCCTTTTCAACCTCGCTCTTCCACACCTAGCTAAGATCCTTTTGCCTTCCGTTCGGGATTCGAAACATAGAATAGGCACCGTGACGTCACACATACTGTACAACAACACCCTCATCCACCCCACACGCGACCGGCCACGCTCGGACTCGGACTCGGACTCAAGAACACTCTACTGACCAATCAATCAAAGGAGCGAACCAATCAATGATGGGGTGGAATTCTTTCATTACGCAAGCACAGGGTGCAGGTGTTACCACAGTAAGGTAAGGTAGGTAGATATGGAGATGCTTCATGTGATTGACATGCACAACAGAAAGAGGACTGTCAGGTAATCGATAAGGATGAATGCGGTAAGGTTGTCGGTTCGGCTGTTTAGATCGGCCCCGAGTCGGGCCCGAGATCCTTCACGAACGCCTAGAACTAGTGGGAAACCTAATCATCTCCATTCACAACATTTCAGATCTCCCCACTACTGTCGCATTCACGAATCGCGGCAGGATCTGGATGTATTCAACGCATGCTACGTTCTACATTCTACCTTACATTCTACATTCTACATTCTACATAGCCCCATTGGCCCCTTGGCCCCCCCCCCCACCCTCCACCCCCCTCCTCGCCCCCCAGCAGCAATATATTATGGAGGTCGATGCACAGACGCGACTGAATTACATGTATAAACTCCCACTTCCCACTCTTTCCACTCTTTCCACTCTCCAACGTTGTAAAGACATCCCCGACCACTCTACACTATGGCCGCCATAACACAGAATGGAGCCTCCAACGGAGCGACTGATGGAACGCCCAATGGGGCATCCAGTGGAACATCGGTTCATAGAAGGATCTTTCTCTTCACCCACGGACGAACTGCCTCCAACCTCTTGATGAAGATGTTCGCCAAGCACCCTCAGCTCACCCAGTCCGACTACAATTTCCACAATGCATTCATGTTTGGGCCAGAAAGACTGATGCAAGTCGGGAACGCGGATGAGCTGGTACCTCCGGAGCGTCTTGAAGCATGCAAGTCTGCTACCTACCAAAGAGGCTTCGACGGAGTACAAGAAACCATCGCAAAGATAGAGGCAGAGGTAGGGCTTGGCCGACTTCAACTCTAATCGTCCGCTCTAACACTGCTACTTTGGCAGGGTAAAATTCCATTCGTCAAAGAACATTCGTATTTCATCTTCGACCCCAAGATCATTGCGGCAAACCTTCCAACCTCGTCCGATCGCAGAGTTGCAGCGAAACCGGTCGTCGTCGACCACTCCATCACCCAAGCAAATGGCACCACCAACGGTACCGCAGACCACATTTCCACGTCCTCAGCCACAAGCACCAACCCCACCGTCCTCCCCGATAGTTTCCTTAGAACCCTGTCCCCCGTCATCGTCATCCGTCACCCCGCCCGCATGATCCCGTCCTACTACCGTGCCATGAAAAATTCTATCGGCATCGATCTGTACGACGGCGATTTCCCTACCATAGCTAGCTTCCTCTGGTCTAGACTAGTTTTTGACTGGTACGCTCAACACGTATGCGGCTCCCCCTCCCTCCCTGGCCCGAAGAAAAAGAGCGAACGCACCGGCCCCTCCTGGCCCATCGTTATCGACGGAGACGATCTAATCAACGACGAGAACGTAGCCAAAGATTTCTGCAAACAGATGCAAATCGATCCGCAGTACCTTCAAACATCGTGGGACATGATGCCGGAAGAGCAAAGGGCGAATCAAGGAATAATGCTAACGGCGTTTCTGTCAACGATTCAGAAGTCGACGGGCATCGTCAAGAGCCAGGAGGTGGATATGAACAAAGAGAAGGAGAAGTTGTTGGCGGAGTTTGGCGAAGAGGTGGGGGGGACGTTGGCTGAGTTTGTCGAGATGGCGATGCCGGATTATTTGCTTCTGAGGGAGTACCGACTTTGAGAGGGTGGAGAAACGGGGCAGTGGCAAGTGAGATGGGGGTTTTAGCGGCGAGTATTGGAGAAGATACGCATTATGCTTTCTCGAGGTATGAAATCCTGTAGCTAGTACACAGTACTTATCGCATCTAGTTGTTGTGAGTTGCTGCTTATAATTCCTTTTATCTGGAAAATCACCTTTCCATCGCAGAACAGCCAATCCTTCCAACATGATTTTAACAATCCATTATTCCGGAAGCTTCTCACACGTGGCGAAGAATGCGCAGACTCTTGTTTATCACAATGTGAACACTTGCACCTTGCAGCATTACTCCTTTTCTCCACTGGAAGGATCTCCCATCTTCTATTCCACATCCACTACATACCTTATTCCTCCCCCCAACCCCCACCCCCACCGGCGGGCCAAATCCGCTCACATCTCTCTCCACCCCGGCCCCTTCACTCCATCATTCTACCCCAGCCCACCATCACCACCACCACCACCTCCCATCTCTTCCCTCCAACTCGCTAAACCCCCCTCCTTCTCCCCTCCAGCCGGCAGACTATCCCCCCTTAGCACTAGAGCACTATGAATACATCGATAAACATCCCTTTGAAATGATAACAATGGAACTGCTATCTAGCTGAAACGATCGAGAAGCTTCACGTCTTTGCTGTCCGTTTTTGAGTTTGGGGTTTGAGGAGGGGGGGGGAGGTGGTAGGATGGGGGGGGAGCAAGGGGAGGAGGAGTTGGAAGGAATGAGATATGTAGGAGAGGGAGAATGGGAGAGTGTACTGTAAGGAGTGGGTGCTTATAGGTAGGTGATGAATGTGGGCAATGAGATTGGATGATGAGAAGGGAGTGGGTGCGAAGGGGTTATGACTGGGTTTTGGTGGTGGAGTAGGTATAAAGGTGAGGAGGTAAGGACGTGGGGGGGGGGGGAAATGTCAAGGGAGGGAAATGTTGTGAATCAGTACCTCTTATTTTCTTCCCTCCCTTCTGTCGCCCCTATCTCCTCGGTCCTCTTCTCTCATTCCCTGCTTTTCTTTTCTTCTCTCACGCTTCTGCGCGATCGTAATGCTCTTTTCGAGCTTGCAGGGTTGGATGTATGGTTGAGATGTATTTGATTAGCTCGGATGTGAGGATTTTGTGATGGGGGAGGGGTGGGTACGAGAGGGTAAAGGGGTTGGCGGGGGTTGGAAGTTGGCGGGGGATAGGGGGAATAGGAGCGATAGGGCGATGGTATTGTAGATCAATACGATAGCGAAAGCATTTTGCTTCCGATTATTCTTACACCACGAAATATCTCACGATATCTTAATCATTTCTTTCCTCCCTCGTGGAAAGCGTTGATTCAACTCGATGAATACAACGAAAAGAGAATTGTTGTTAAGAATGAAAACGAAACGATTGAGTGCAAGAGTATGAAAAAACGTCAACTGAAATGACGGAAATAAAAAAGGCAGCGACTGAATTCGAATACTGATCAAGAATGCCAACGATAAGATAAGATGGATCTTCAGGCCCAACTCAAGAACAAAACCAAGACGAAGAAACGAAAGATAAAAACAAAACTTATCCCACATCTGCAAATCGCTGGTCGGAGAGAAAAGTCTTTGAGATCTCCCCCCTCAAATTTTCTTTAACCTAAACACTCAATTTCCATGATACATATTTGCCTCATCATCAACCATGCCCCATCCGCTTCTCTTTTCCTCTCCTCACCCCACCCCACCCCGCCCCATCTCCTACCCTCCCCTAACCTCCCCTACCCTCATCCCACCCTCTCCATCCTTACCCCCCCAATACCATCCCATCCCATCCCATCTACTGTATACGCACGACCTCCAGCTTTCACGCTTTGCGGGGGAAAAAAAGTCGGAGCGAGAGAATGGGTTCGAGGATGGAAAACTCGGGGAGGGTTGGAGGACGGAGTGATGGTCAAGGGAATGGGAGAGGGAGAGGGGGAATGGTCGTATAATGGTAGGTAGCGAGGGTGCTGAGATGCGGGTTTGTAGGTTGCGGGGGTTGGGCTCTAGACGGGGAGGGTTGCATGTGCGGTTGTGGGGGCTTGTTACTGAGGGGGGATGAGCAAAAGGGGGGGCGGTCTCAAGCGAACAATCAGCTGGGTTCTCAGCACTACCACTACGGTCTTAGCAGTGAGCTAACAAAAATTTGTTGGGCAACTACATCCTATAGAGCTGGGTATGGGATTTGATTGTCGTTCAAGCATCTTCCAAGAAATTCCCCGTATGATCCCGGAATCCCATCGCAATATTAATCTCACACAGAATGAAACCATCTCAAGCGGGTAGCGAGGAGCTCACCATACCAGTAAAGCAAGTCCCATATCCTTAGAATGTCCAGCATCACCTAAAGCAGATTCTTCCCCATCGAAAACTTGATCCAGCTCAATCATTAGCCTGATTCAGCGCCCCCGAATCCATCCTCATCGCCGTCTTCTTGTACAAGCAATTGTTACTCCTCTTGTGATGACATAGCACCGTCCTCAACATGCCACCCTCCCTCCCACAGATCAGCGCCACGGAAGGCGGTCGCACAGCGGTGAAAATACTCACTGTCAGCGCGCCTGTGTCAACCAGCGTAAATAAGCGGTGGCCTTTGAGCAGGTGCAGTCGGGGATCTTTGGCGCATGGGTCAGTGACGGAAAGAGGTTCCTGCCCGATGCGTTCGTTGGGGTCGCGGTCGCAAAAGGGGGTGCTGCATGGTTCGTAAGTGAGACGGCCAGGGTTAGTGCAGTTGCCAAAGATGACGCACTCGAGCTTCTTGATCGGCATGGTGCCTTCGAAGCCGACGAGCCACGGGGTGGATTGCATGGCGCTGCTACCGTAGAGGCCTCGTACGGAGAAGGGGGCGCTAAGGGAGAGGAGAGATGCGAAGAACATGGCGAGCGTGCCCAGAAATATTAGGCCGGCATCTCGAACCCATTGGTCATCTGGGGGACTAGAAGACTTTTGGTATAGTTTCCAGAGATCCCAGCCGTAAAAACTCAAAAGACCCAGCCCAACACCTGCCCAGTATACTCCCGAGCGAAGCATGATTTCCGCTTGTATTTCATTCCGGGAAACGCCTTCTAGCGAATCGCCGCGGCAACCATCTAAGATGAGTTTGCCATCGCTTTGGCCAATACCGGGGACCTGGCATACAGGCTCAATGTCCCAGAGCTGAGTGTCTCATTGATCGGGCTCTGTGGCGGCGATGAAGATATTCCGGTCTTGTTTGGAGGCATCGGGAAGCATGCAGACCATGCGTTCCATTAGGAGGTCTCTGTTGTTGGCCAAGGATAACTGTGCGAGGGCTTGGAAGAGACTACCAGAAGGGTCAAGTTGGATTCTATTGTGAAGAAGGCCCATTAGAGCATAGGCTAGATCTCCATTGCTGAAGTTCCCGTTCTGTGGCCTATTCTGCAGCGCCTCAATAGGGACGGAGAAAAGCTCTAAACGGCCTAGAGAGAGCACAGAGAAGTGATGTTCGGCTAACAGGCCTGTTGGCTGATTGTGACCATCATCTAGATTGCCATCATCACACACGCATCGCTCATATCCAATAGGCTTAGTGTTTGCGACGTTCCATCCGGAGCGCAGACTTTAAGACTATGCTGAGCTCCGAGCAAGGCTTCAGGTAATGTCCACATCCGAGATCCCCATTCTGCTTTCCTCTGAGGGCATGATTCAGGGAGAATAACACAAACTCGGTGCGCTCCACGGATAACATCGCACATTCGAGTACGTCTACAGTATGGAGGTCCACCTTTGCGTCCGGTGCACAGCATTTGTAGTCAATCCAATACGCGTTCAAGCCCTCTCCTTCAGTCTTGGCCTGAGTCATGAGTTCGAGTCTGCCTTGCACAGCCTTTGCCTCAGCGTTACGTGTTGGTGTCACGACTTGGGCTCTCCGTATGCGAACAGGAAAGTGACCGTTGAAAAAGCTAATGAAGACGTAGGGCATGTGCTTCGCCGCTTTAGAATCGAGGACCTATCCATCGTCCGTACGCACCACATCAGCTGGCGGGCCGTAATAGCCTTACTTTATTTGAGAGATTTTGAAGTCTATCGCCATTCTTGCTCTGATCAAGATTCTGCTTGAAGTATGGTCCTACATCGAGGCGGTTGCGAGCATGCTTAGGGTATCCCAACAAGGATTAGGAGAATCTGTATAAATCTCTAGGAATTCCTCGTCATCCAAGGTCTTCGAAAGTGGCAAGGAGAGCAAAACTAAAATGGTCGGAACAATTGTCATAACCCGCAGAGACTTATACAACCAGTTAGAGGGCGCTAAAGCCCATTCCGAGACCTTGAGAGCAATGGACACGTTGCCTTGGAGCTTGACACGTCTCCAATCACCGGCTGGTTGGTTCTTATAGACCTCACGGGTTGCTTGAACTAAAAGAGGCCTGGGCGCGGATCCAGTAGGACTGATGTATTGGAGAACATCCCTTTTCCTTGTGGGAACACGGCCGTAAAAGTCACGATGAGGGTCTTCGGGTTTGACCATCTATGAGCTTGCGACCCTCGTTGAAGACTTCTTCAGGGCTTTGTCGGTCAGGGCGTTTGTAAAAGTACCCACTGTCGTAGTAGCTTTTGCCGCTAAGTGGGTCTTGGTTACGTTTGTAGAACGGTGCAGGCTTCTTAACTGGGCATCGTTCCCGCCTTCCAAAGATAGTGGTACAACGTTGCTGTTGAAAGCAGCCTTCCCGTGGGAGTGGTTAGCGGAAAGCCCATGCTAGACCAAGTTTGAGTGAAGTTATAAAGATTGCGATATCAGAACACAGCGTGGGAGATAAATAAAATTGTTACTCGAGATAACGACAAGCGCAAAAGATGTCAGCTTCAATGTAAAGAGGGGAAAAGGAGAGGTTTATTAAATAGGAAGCCCCTAAGGTTCAATTAGCTGAACAACCATGAGGCTCGCGATGTCCAAATCCTTTCTGCAATCTCCTTAATACGAAAGAACCTGCAAACAAATGAGTACTACGTAGTTGTATCTGTGCAACCACGACGAGCGCTTACGGAGAAGCCTCGTTCTTTAAAGCATGGTTCCGTAAAGATAGGAATAGAAGGGTAGTTCTATCAAGCGATCGTATACATTCATATTTCTCCATCGTTATGTCCTGTAGCGATAGGGATCTTGAAGTATTTTAATTTGATCTTGTTGGAATCAATTCGAGGTTTTTTCACATCATCAATTGTCTTGGCCTTGGAGCTCCATGTCTGCTTCTGCTAAACCTGATCGACGACTTTGGTAATCTTAACCTGCATAACTGTAGGTCTTTACCGCTAGCTGTGAACTGGTAGTGACCAGTAGAAACATAGCCGCTACCAAAGGGTTGCAAGACCCAAGTAAAATAATGGATTTTCCATAACCGAATTTGATTTCAGTCTTTAAGCGGACAATTATCGACAGAGCCCGATAATAGATAATTCGTCGACCAGTCAGTTCATCAAAATATATTTCCGATGATAGGCAGGGACCAATCAAGTCGACGTATCCCGAGGCTGCCAAGAAGAAACAGCACAGAACTCAATTGCCTTTTTTTGCCTTTTCTGGTTTTGTAATTTTTTGACAACCCTTTCATTTTAAGTTGCCTCAAGTTTCTTACTCTTCCCGTCCGTCCAACCGCCGGCGACAATCGCCTCCCTAGCCGCAGTGTTGATAAGCCTGAACCGATCTGGCCCCAATTTAACCCCTCCATACCATCTACTGACGACGACGACTACATCCCAGACATTCATAACATGTAGCAGATGTAGTAGTCGCCCTCCCGCAGCGGTCTCGCCATCATCGTCGCAATCTTGAAAAGTGATTTCAGCGGCGTGGGTGGAGGAGCTTGGAGAGCGGATGCGGTACGCGGTGATGTTGTGGGTTGCCTTTGCAACGCGTTTGTCAGTAGAAAGGAGGTGGGCGATGTAGACTTTGGCTTTGGCGGCGGATTTGGCTGTGCAGGCGCGTGCAAGAAAGATGGATTTCTTCTCGGTGACGGGAGAGGAGACCGTCCATTGAGGCTCGTCAGAGGTGGAATCCGTGATCTCTGGGACGGTAGAAATCGGCGAGCTATCAGCTATGAATTCGTCTTGTGTCGCTGGACCAGTCGGTGGACGGTCGTCGTTGTCTGTAGGTGTCTCTTTGGCGGTAAGAGTATTGTCAATCTCTTGTAGCAGGTCAAAGAAACACACTGAACCTGGTGTGAAGACTGCCTGTAGAGTTTCCTTGGCTATGTCGAGCACATGGCTGCCGTAACCCTTCCTTGAGCTATCCCCAGTCGCCTCTGTTCCTAGGATTAACATTGGAACATCTGGATATTGAGGAGGAATTGACAGGCGCAGGGATACTTGATGCTGGGGGATGGAGAGGATGTAGATGTCATTATTAGCATTGTTATTGGCTTGCTGTATTGTTTCATCTCCGTAAATGGAATTGATAGCTTCAATTTCGTTGCTGAGATCTTCCGACATGAGGGTAAGTGATGTTCAATTGCTGGGATGTTCAGACATCGGGATCAATCAAGCTCCAGGAGCTTGATTCGGAACGACAAGCCGCAGCAGACCAGAGTTGAAAGCCTGGATATCTACATTGTTCGGTCTCCCGCCAGCGGAGTGGCCCATTTCCGTATTTAAGCAGAATTGGTAGGACGAAGCGACACCCCCCTGACCCCGCTCTAGTCCTCCCTGTGCTCCTCCACCCTGCGAGCCCGCCCACCTTCGGTGTGATGCATGCTGGCACGCTGGTAAGCTGCCTTATTAGCTCCGGATTGGAAAACATGCCTGGCTCTCGTCGAGATCATCGAACCACCCGTAAGACTTCTAAGAATTTGTTACGGTTTGGTGTCACGAAATTTGTGAAAGCAAAATCGTTGTTTTCTTTCGCCCACCCAAAACCCTCGTCTACTATAAATCAAGACTCCGAACTTGCTCTATGCTGTCCTTCGTTATGTTCGTAAACATCTTATAAGTTCCCAGACACTTTGTACTTCTACACATGTGGAAGAACTGCTTCATTGTTCCTGCGCACAATCTCTTCAATGTCGTCCAAGCTCTTCTTTCGCCAGAAACTCTTACACCCTTCCACAAATCGATGGCTGGTCTTTTCAACGTCCGGCAAATCCACTGCCGCGAAGCATAGCCGGAAATACGCCCAGCTCTTCGTATCTCGAATTTCCTCTGTGGAACTGAATATCTGACCCGGCGCCACAAGCACCAGAAACTTATCGGTTGTCAAATACACCCATAGAGCATGGCTCAGCTTCCCATGGCTTGTTTTCTTCCACAGCGGATGCGATTCGAGATTTAGCTTAACCCAGATAAACATTCCACCTAGAGGCCACACAAAATCATACATAAGCACTTTGTCCACGACGCTCCACTCGTCGGACATGCTCTGCCTCCGTCCAGACTTAACGAGCTGTTTTCCTGATTCCAGGATGCCGCACATAGTATTCATACGTCGCTCATAGTCGCCGCGAAGGCCCTCCAGCCAACGAACCCAACCAGCGACTTGCCAGCCGCTACCATTCTTTTCACCACCGCGGCCATCGTCGCTGGAATCATGCGGTCCTATAATCAACTCCGCAATCATTGCTTGGACAAAACCTGATGGCTGTTGTGTTGAAGTTTCCGTGATCCGTAGGATGCGCTCACAAAGAGCTGGCTGTGTGGTGATCCAGCCCAGCCGGCATCCAGGAGCCACCGTCTTTGAAAATGTATCGAGGCGGACAACGCGGCCCTCAGTGTCAACAGACAAGTACGACGGAACAAGAGAATCTAGGAATGGGAAACCTGACGACTTTGGGGCGTTGTAATTCCGAAGTCCTGGCTCGGCGTCTTGAGAAGTGGGTTTACCCCTGGCTGCCAATGAAGACTTATTTGCTGAAGGATATTGAAGGTACCAGTAGGGGTCATCCTCGACAATTATGACGTCGTATTTGCAGCAAAGTGCATAGATCTCCTTGCGACGTTGGACGCCCAGGGTGCCTGATGTAGGATTTTGACCGATCCTAGGGTTACGATTAGTTTCCAGCAGATCCACTTATCAATAAGATGACCCACGTCACTGTGTAAATCAGATGCGGTCTTTTGCCTCTCTTATAATCCCAGTGTTCAAGCACGTCCTCGAGACCGCCTTTACCGCCAGCCAGCATCCCTTCGGCATCAATGGCAACCGGCACGATATTCAGGCCCCTGGGTCTTCCAGTTTGTATGGCATTCATGTAACAGAACTCCTCGACAAGCAAGCCCTCTCTATCCCTAATCCAGTCTCGATCTTCATTCCAAACATTACTCAGTGCTTCGATTGTCTTCGCAAACCCATCAGTTGAACCACAAGTGACGATTATCTCAGGACCTCCAGCATAGGGAACATTTGGATGCATGTTTTCTGTTGCAAATTGACGAAGAAAAGAATATAGCGGTGGGTAACCTTGCGCTGTGCCATACTGCAGGGCAGACTTGAGATCGATCTTGCGGAGTATGTCAGCTGTTTCTGCTGCTTTTGGTACGACGACTCGGGAGGACGTGGAGTCGCTTGATAAGGTCGTGGCTGCGAGCTGTTCAGAAGGTGGGTCCACCGGTTTGTTCGGCGTTGGAGTAAAGCGCTGCGGTAGGGCGGTTGTTGCTTCGAGAGTGTCAAAGGGAAAGTTGTTATAATTAGGGAGACCTAGGGCTATCAGTGTCTTGGTCTGTGATGGGCCATATAGTAGTAGCACATACCTCCTGCTAGGTTGCCTATGCCGGGGATGGAGAAGTATTTGTAGAAGTCTTTGACGGCGCTCGTATCTCTATTCTTTGTTACATGGGAATAATGATGGGAAAGGTCGATAGGAGCCGGTCTCTTATCAACGCTGCCAGTGGATGGATTCATACTTTGTGACACGAGGTGGTAAGACTTGAGTAGATGGGACTTATAAATTTAGAATCATTTAAGACTTTGTAGGAGGAAACTGACTATGGACACGTTTATCGTCTATACAACGATAAACGATATCTACAACCAATTCCTGGAGCATTTCAAAGCAACGGCCCCGGGAAGTCCAAATGGCCGATAATGACGAAACAGATCCGCCAATCGGCAAACGATAGAGTAAGCTAAGGTAAGATCCCTGACCAGCGCCATGCGAGAGACTTGACCCGATCTAGAAGCTGGCCGAGGTTGATTGGCTAGCGCAATGTGAAACGCGTAACTCCATTGACTGCCGTCTAGCCCTAAGGCTGGCGACCAGAACACCGATTACTATGGACTCGATTTGGAGGTCGGGTATGTCAATTGACACTACCCATACTCATACCTTCTTTTGACCATGGCCCGAATCGATATCGACAGGCAACTCTGAGCGTATGCTACCACCAGAGCAACCACCATGAGCCCCTCCAACAGAGATGACCCCGAGTCTGGAGCCTCTCAAAACGGCCAATCGCAATGGCATTATGATGAAGATGACGGTCTGGAAGCCTCCGCCTCCGAGAGCTCAGATTTACACATCGGATCCGATTCTTCGGACAGCGATGAAGGCCAGCATTCCCTTCCCGTCTGGCTATGGGAGTCTTCGAAGAATTTCCACTGGAGATGGGTCCCACTGCCCATCCGAAAGGCAGCTCGTGTGACCACGGCATGGTGCAAAGGCCCGGAGCCACCGCAGATGCAAATGATTACTCCGTGGTTTCCTGAGATCCAGCAGGCGCCAGCGAGGCTGATTGAACACTACCTACCAAAGAGGAAGCATAAGGCGGCCCTCTTGGTGTTTTTCTACTTTGCCTGGTTCTTGATATTCTCACTGGTTCTGGGTCATTCTGCCACGGATGGCTATATTGAGGGCTATGGAAAGCCGCAATCCATTTGGTGCGGTGCTAGTTACTGGTAGGTTCATATCATCCAATCTACGAACTCACCGCTAAGAACAGCAGGTCTGGAGGCAACAATTGTGGCCTCAATGGGAACAGATGTCGCCCTTTCGCCAATGCAACGGCTGCTTTTCGATGTCCAGGAAACTGTGACAGTATAAAAACGTACAATCCTTATGCAGTGGGCGACCAAGAAATCTTTCTCGAACCTCTGGTAATAGGCGGACCCAGCACCAACCATACTGATTCTCCATTGTCCGAGTACGTCTACCGCGGCGACTCCTTCGTATGCCAAGCCGCCATCCACGCTGGCGTTATCTCCGATAAAGGTGGTTGCGGCGTTGTCGCACTCACCGGCACCCACAGCAACTTTCACAGCACTACACTCAATAAAATCACCTCCTTTCCGTTCTCCCCGTCGTTCCCCAAATCCTTTACCTTTGTCCCTAATGTCTCCTCTTCCTGCGTCATCGACCTCCGATGGCCCCTTCTCGCCGTTACAGCAACCTTCACCGTCCTCCTCTCCCTCTTTACCACTTCCCCAGCAATCTGCTTCTCTTCAATATTTACTATGCTATTCCTGCATGTCGGACTTGTCTCCGACCCGCCTAATATTTCTTCCTTGCCACCACTGACCTCGCTCCTAACCGAGCGCTTCCTGCCCGCCTCCTTCGTCGCCTACGTCCTCTACCGCTACTGCGTCCGCCCACAACAGCGCGACCTAACCGCAAACGTTGAAAGGACCCTCCTCTGGCTTGGTGGCGCCTGGATCGGAGCGCTAAACAACTACACCTTCACCTGGATCCCCGTCTCTCGTCTTACGCCGCACGACCTCCAGAACCAGCCTTCTGCGCAGATCGCCGTCGTTCTAATCGTCTTGCTCATCTTCTTCATTGCCTGTGGGCAGATATGGTACCTCCGGCTCGAAGGGCGGCTGCCACGGTATCTCGCCATCTATAGCGCCATGGCCGTCTTCTTACTCATCTGCGTCGCCATCCCCTGGCTAAACCTACGCATCCACCACTACGTCCTCGCTCTCCTCCTCCTTCCCGGCACGCGCTTACAAACCCGCCCGAGCCTTCTCTACCAAGGCCTCCTCCTCGGCCTCTTTATCAACGGCATCGCCCGCTGGGGCTTCGACTCCATCCTCCAAACCACCGCCGCTCTCCGCGGCGACGGGCTCCTCGATTCCCTCCTCCCCAACATCACCGCCCCCACACTCATCAACGCCTCAAGCATCACGTTCTCGTGGCCGCCCGAGCTGCCGAGTCCGTACGATGGTGTTAGCGTGCTGGTGAATGATGTGGAGCGGTGGAGGTGGTACCGGGGGGAGGGGGAGCCGGGGTATACGTATGAGAGGGTGGAAGCGGAGAAGGCCTTTTTTAGGTTTGGATACATGAGTGGGAGTGAGACGGGGGATTATACGGGGGCGGGGGTGTGGAATATTGGGGGTGGGTGGGAGGGGGAGGGGATGGTGGGGAATTAAGTGGGGCGGGGCGGGGTTTAAATGTATATGAGTAGATGAGACACGATTTTGGAAATAGGATAGATGTGTCTAGACTAAAATCGAAGGAGACCGTTTCTGGGCTGCAAATCTAATAGCCAAAATCTGTACCACCAAACTCCCACCCGCACTCCCCGAATAGCCGCTTCGATTCCCCGGTAAGTGGAGCCTCTTAGCAAGTTCGAGGTGGAGTGTTCTTTCCATCTGGCACCTCGACTGTGGCTGCAATAACCATTTGGCCTACATGTATATTAACGAGGATTTTATTATTTTAGGTACGCGTGGCAACATCTCAACTAATGTCCTTCGCTTGCGCTTTTGCACTGGGAGACTTGGTTCTCGTGCTCTAGTCTTGTTCACGCTTCTCTGATGTCTACCTCGTGCATGGGTTTTTGATTTGGATCCAGGAGTATCTGCGTTCCCACCCCCAAGCACCCCCATACTAGCTCCCCGGCTCACTACTACAACAGCGCCCATCAACCCTTCCAAATCCCTAACACTTGAAGATCCCCTGACCAACCCCACCCCCTCAAATCCCCAACATCTCCCCCAAAACCTCCCAGCACGCCTCCCCGCCCGCTCTACCAACCCCCCGCAGCCCCGCCGTGACAAAAGCATGCAACTTAGAAAATGTATCGTGCATTTGCCTTAGCTGGTCCTCGTAGGGGGTTGAGGCGAAGGAGGGAACGCTGGTGGCGGGTTCGTTGTCGGTGTCGGAACGGGATGAGGAGGAAGAAGAGTCTTCATCTGAGGCGTCTTGATGGCGGTTCTTGCGCCGTGTTGTGAGCTGAGGGGGTTTGTGGTTGGGATTTGTGTATGCGGCGTGCGTATCGGAGAAGAGGACCGCGAGGTCGAGGAGGGATATAATGGCTTGATGGATTGGTGCTAGACGCTTTGAGATGAGGCATTTTTCTTCGAGGCGCTCGATGTAGGATTCGTGCACAGCAATCATCGCATCCACGTCCTCTACTCTAACCATGTGCGCTCGCATCTCGGCGGTGCTGACTGAGAGTACGATTTCTGTTAGGTATGTGAGGAAGGTGTTGGTAAACAAGAGTAGGCGGTAGCGGAGGGAGTAGGTGAGGGTGCTATAGGTGGACTTATGATTCCAGCTAGAACCGATGGTGGAGAGGTAGGGCTGGCATTGGAGGAGATGCTTTGCGCGGTGGGTTTGTAGTAGGAAGGTGAAGATGCGTTGGTAAGTTACGAGGGACGAGGGGCGGAGGATGTTGGCGATTGGCCAGGGGAGGGTGTAGGTGGTACGGAGTGTATCGAAGGTCTTCATGGATCGCTTCTGATTTTTCATGTCTTTGTAGGAGCTCGCCGTTGATTGGATGGTCAGTCGTTCCGCATCAATGCATGTCAGCGGCCCGAACACATATCGAAATCGCTCTGTCAAGATTGAGCCGTCATTCCAAGTTCGATTGCCTCGGTCAATCCTATCAAAGATCGTACTTGTACCAACGTCGCTCAGGGCGCCGTTTCGGTGGAAGTAGATGTATTCCAGGGCGTCAAGAGACCTCGATAAGCCGCACTGGGATTCAAGTCCGTTTCGGAGAATTGAGGATACTGAGTGATGCATGCTGGCGATCCAGGAGTCTAAGGCCTTATCGAGAAGTTCAGAGAAGGGGCTAAACATATCTTCGTCTGCCTTTCGGCACACAGTTGTAAAATCCAATTGGAATACACCTAAATTTTGTTTCTTCTCTAATCCTAGCTCCTTCAAGAAGTTGATGCTTTTCCCAGTAGTAAAGATCTTCGTCGCGGCAACATGAAGGAAATTAGGCGCATATAGGCTACCGTCGTTATCATACCGGAGGAAATACTGCTTTTGCCATATAGAGTCAAGAGATGCATCTTCCTCATTCTTTGCTATAAACATGACTTGATCGTGCTTGTTTAACTCACCAGTCTCCATCCACGTTCTCAAAGGCTTCAGATACGTTTGAAAACATTCGAAGAAAAGCTGTGCAATGAACTCGTATCCTTCTGTATTTCCAACACTCTGACATGTACATGTCCGCTCGAAGAGACCTTCTAAGATCTTGAATGGCATCTGCTCATTGGGTGTAGATTCTAACCCCGCGACAACTTCGGATATTGTCTGTATGAATCGAGTAATGTGCGATATCTCGTTACAAAGGTCTAGAAGGCTTATCGTCATGGGTTCGACGGGCTTCAATATTCTCGCCTCTATCGCCGACAAAGCGGCGTTGACATCCCTCATCCGGGAGACGAGTCCCGCTTGAAAGGTCTGCTTTACTGGCACCTTTTCGTCTCTTTGTGTCCAGCTACGGATGTTAAATAGTTGGTTGCCAAGCGTAGTAAAAACACTGAGCAGATGCTCGATCGAGGATTGAGAAACGTGACGAATGCCATATCGTGAGCTATGCTCCAATTTTCCATCTTTACTAGACGTGAAGATTGATGTCGGTAGTCCATGTAGCATGAATATCACCTCTCGTGTCATCTGTGCCTCAGTAACCATGACTTTGGGCGGTTGGCATCCATCTTGCCCGCTGTAACTTTCGTCAAAGGGATCAAGTGCTGCTTTGTTTCTCCAAAACTGAGCATTGATGGTTTCATTCAAGATTGTGCTGTCGGCAGGTACGGTTAGGATGTCACCATCCAAATCTGCTTCGGCATCATCAAGGTGAATGCTTGAATCTGGCGTTAAATCTGGAGTTGTGGATTGCTCAAGCACGAGACCCTCGTCATCGCCCGAACTGTCTGCAGCATAGTCTATGCTGTCCCATATTCTATCCGGGTCGTCCAAGAGATCATCTGCCAAGATATCGGACCACTTCAAAAGTGGTGATTGGAGCTCGGGTTCAGTTATAGCCAAGTCGTCAATATTGGTCTTTTCAACAGGTTTATCAGACAAATGCAGAAGAAGAGACAATACTTCAGGGGTCCATCTACTGGAAGACCCTGAAAGCTCGACCAAGCGAGCCTCCAAGACGTCAGCTAATTCATCATTGTTAAGAACTCTGAATTTCTCCTCTAAACCACGGAGTTGATCTAGAACTTCAAATTGATCGGTACGCGCTGGGCGTGGGTCTGCGAATGCGCGTGATGCGAACAACTTTGATCTCTCTGTCTCCGATGCATCCTGTTGGTCAGAGAAGCGGGCTGAGCTGGACGGAGAGGATGCGTACTTTGGGACATCCTGTAATTGCTTGGATGAGGTCGCTAGTCAGAGAGCCAATCTTTGCTACATGTGTCATTTCGGACTGCTTTTAGGACGCTATACGCCCTTGCAAGTTGGAACTACATTTGCATCACAGAGATACTATACACAACAACCGAAGTCTGTGCCACTCAGGAAGTCCAAAGGCCTGCAGGCCAAGAGAAAGACTTCACGCCGAATGTGTTAGGCGTTTTGGTCGCTTTGATTCAACAAAGTGAACGCGGTCGAGTGGATCCAGTACCGCGCGCCTCGGTTCGTTGACGCAAAGCGATCAGCCCTACGAATTGTCTTTGATCAAGACCAGAAAACCCATAATAGTAGCGCCTCAGGCCTCATATAATACTTTGAACCTAGATGGCGGCCATTCTCCTCCAGAGTCAGCCCTGGACGACCAGATGAGAGCCTTAACCTATCAAATCATTTTCCAGCATGGCTATCCCAAAGCCGATGCGTGTGTTGGCAGGCGTATCAGCCTGTCTACTTTTCTTCCTTCTCTTCGAGCTCTATAGATCTCCGAGATTACTGAGTGGACCTGAGGAAAAGGTCCCTGAAATGAAGAGTGACCCCAATCTTGAGGGTATGCTGTGCAGAACCCCTGTACGCCATACGCTGACAATACGATAGGTACGGGAGAACCAGAAGGAGTCCTATGGCGAGCAGACGACTATGCGGCGGACAACCCGAACGCACCAAGGATAAACGCTACGCTGCTGGCACTGGTCCGAAATAGCGAAGTAGATGGCATGATTCAGTCTATGAGGGACCTGGAGAGAACATGGAACTCAAAGTTCAACTACCCCTGGACCTTCTTCAACGACGAGCCCTTTACGGAAACATTCAAACAAAGGACACAAGCCGAGACCAAAGCGAAATGTTTCTACGGCACGCCTCTCTCCGACCCCCCTTTTTGTTCCCCCTCCTAACCTCCCCCCGTAGAAACCATCCCGAAAGAACACTGGGCCGTCCCCCCCTGGATCAACAACGACCTCTTCGAAGAATCCGCCAAAATCCTCAAAGAACAAGACGTACAATACGGTAACCTGTACTCCTACCACCAAATGTGCCGCTGGAACAGCGGCCTCTTCTACCACCACCCAGCCCTCCTCAATACCCGCTACTACTGGCGGGTCGAGCCCAACGTCCACTTCTTCTGCGACGTCGACTACGACGTTTTCCGCTATATGCAGGACCGCAACAAAACCTACGGCTTTACCATCAACCTTTACGACGCACCCCAGTCCATACCAACGCTGTGGCCCGAGACGGAGCGGTTCATGGCGGCGCATCCGGAGTATTTGCACGAGAATAATGCAAAGGAGTGGTTGACGGATAGTCAGCGAAGGCCGGGGCATAACAGCAAGGCCAATGGGTACTCGACGTGCCATTTTTGGAGCAACTTCGAGATTGCGGACATGGAGTTTTGGCGCAGTCAGGCATACGAGGATTATTTCGCCCATTTAGACCGTGCCGGCGGGTTCTTCTATGAGAGATGGGGCGATGCCCCGGTGCACTCCATCGCGCTAGGTCTCTTCGAGGACTCCAGTAAAATCCACTGGTAAGCTCCACCTCTACCCCTCAGCCACCATCCCAATCAAGGCCACCATGACCGCAAACTTCAAAACTAACCCCCCCTTTTTTACTTTTGTATGCAGGTTCCGCGATATAGGCTACCAACACATCCCCTACTTCAACTGCCCCAACTCCCCCAAATGCAAGGGATGTGTCACGGGCAGGTTTACGGACGGCGAGAAGTTCCTGTTCAAGGAGGATTGCCGGCCGAATTGGTTCAAGTATGTAGGGATGGAATGACGAGGGGCGGAGGGAGTTTTTGGGAGTTGCATATTAGTATTCGGTACATAATGATTCATCGTTACCTTTATGGTGCTACTGGTACGTGGTCTGCTGAGAGTCGGTGCATGGCAATTGATAGTTGGGTTTTCTGCTTTCTAGCGGCTGAAGGAAAAAGTACCTATTTCGACGTCGGTTCGTAGCCCATTTCTGAACCTTGGCAATTACACGCATTGCAAACCATACACAGCTCCTATGACTGTATTGGCGATCACGCGACTCGAGCTCCTGGTTTGTACGCTGCAAGAATGATAAAAGAAGTATTTATATGCACGTCTCAATAAAACCCCTCCACATACGCATTAAGCGTCCTCACAGCCACCCGCGCCCCGCAACTCCCTTCTTTCCCTCCCTCCCTTCTTCCCTGTCCCTCCCTCACCCTTTCCTATCCCGTCGCATCTTTACCCACACCTCAACAACTATCCGCCCGCCCTAATCATTACAAGTTCTGCGCATGCACCGACCCCGAGTACTACGGCTCAGGATACAGATCCTCCTTCAGGCTAACTCCTAGTTCCTCCCTTAGAGGCTTCAGCTCGCGCAGGTATTCGTCGTATTGGCCTTTGTTTTCGACTTTGGCTTTGATACCTGGGTGGAGAAGGTGGGTGTTAGTTGTGTGGGTGGTTGATGGGTTCGGGATGAGGGGAGGCTGAGGAAGAGGAGAGGGAAGGTGTGGAAGAAGGGAACGGAGGTGGGAAAGAGGTGCTCGTACCTTCGAAGACCCGGACAGCGGTTGGGAAATCGTTGACTCGCCGCGCGGCTTTGAGGGCCGCGGTGATGACGGAGGGGGAGGGGACGAGATCGTAGGCGAAGGCGTTGTTTAGATTGCGCTGGGGGGATGAGGATGTTAGTTTGAGTGGTTGCAGAAATGGTTGGGGAGTGGTTTGCTTGTTGGAGGAATTGGGGAATTGCTATACCTGTAATTCGAAAACGTCTTGCACGGAATCAAACTCTTTTTCATATCTGGAGATCCAATGGGTAATGGGTTAGCTGTTTAACATGCTCCTCGTAATTCCTCCGTGGATATCATCCCAATTCCTTGCTAGAGGAAAAAATCCCTCGGACAAGGCCCGAAGTTACGACAATGGCTCCCTACCTGGCCGTAAACTCCTCAAAGCTCTCCTCATGATGCGAAGTGCTAGCTTCCTGCCCATCCTTATCCATCGCCCTTGGCACACTGGTGCTGAGGCCTCTACTGCATCCCACCAAAGCCAACGGGACTCCTCCTTTTACAGGCAATCGCGACCGGAGCAGACTAGATGGCGGTGTGCGCGTCGCGAGGCGGATGAGAACGATAGACGACATGGGTAAATGGTGGGCGTGGACCAGCTAACGAAGGAAGCTTGGAATGGTGAACAGGTACGTAGATACTTATGCGGTTGCAGCTCCGGTGAAATATCACGTGATTGCTAGACGGGAGGGTTTGCTGACGTAATAGTCGACCAGGGCTGGTGGGCTGTCAGGTTCCTACTACGCAGTGGATGAAACTGGAAATCGTTATTTACAAAATTCGGGGGACCTCAATGTGCGTATTTACATAATACGAGGTCGTGCACTACCGATTCTTCGAGCGCACATCTTCGAATCTGCCTTCTTCCCACTTGGATTTCGAGCTCACAACCTTGACGACGAGATGAGCAGCCTTCGTATGAACGCCTCGAAGGCCGAGGCTCGAAGACTAGCATCCTGAGAATGATGAAAGATGGAATAAATTTGAAATTTGCTGCTTGTCTACTTGTCCGCATGGATTATTTAAGACATGCGATAGCATAACTCGGCTCACCTTTACAAGTTTCAAATTGCCCATGACTCTAAGATCTCCTGGAGGAACCGAGATTCATCTAAAAAGGAGAGTGCTCTATCTAAGATGGGGGATCAGTGTAAGAAGGACAACGTGAACGACGGAGGGTTGAATTTGACGGAATGGAGGGTTGTATAATCTGCATCGATCGTCCATGAAAACGGTAGAAAATAAGAAGCAGGCTGGTGTACAAAGGTCATAGGATAGATGATTGACGGAAAGCTGATCTGCGTGCTCATCAGTTGCTGGGCCCTTCATGGACGCGAGTAGTGACTCCTTCACATCACAGCCTGGATCATCAAGGAATTATGACCCAGTGAAGGACGCAGCTAGGGCTGCAAAGTAACGTTGATTTATGCATGGATTGTGGCAACGGGATCACAGAGATACATATCATCGGGTCCAGCAAATTTGAAAGACAAAAATCAAATGAACAATTTACCTGATATTAAGAAAAATGTAAAGGCCACACACAGCGCCTCCGGTTGCTCTACCGTCGTGCGATGCGAGCGACAGTCGCGAAAAAGAGGGTGATCATGTGATGAGCGCCCCTGACCCAATGAGAGCGCTCATATGTACACCCCCTCGTCCTAAAAAATATCCTGCGGCTGCTGTCTACGTAGAGCGCTCGAGGCCGTGTAGTCCACGAACGTTCTTTGGGCATAGGAGATCACATTCAGCTTATGTAGGATGGTGTGGCTTACGGGTTCTTGGTGTTCCATCATTGAATTTTCGGGCAAGGAGAAATCATGTGGGATCCAGTAGATTCCAGATTTGACCGTTGATGTGGGTGGTACCCTTGCCATCAAGCCAACTACTATGGAGTACTCATCGCAGTCATTTTGAGCTGTTGACGATTGACAATTTCCCCCCAAAAGGTTGCAAATCGACTACCAAAATGCGTTTTTCAGTACCGCTTTGAACAGGTTCAGCCGCATTTTTTTTTCCAGATTTTATCTGTTATTCGTGTATTAGGCTTGATGGAGCTCAAACGGCGTTCCATTCTATCGTTCTGTTGCATATGTACAGCCTTGAATGGCCATGTGATAGCAATGGTGCTACAATGCTATATGTCCCGCGCCAGAGATGCGCCAATGGAAAAGCCGACGTCGACCAGTGCCATGTATGTATGTACGGCCTTGAATGGCCATGTGAGCAAAGGTGCTATAACGTTCCATGTCCCACGCAATCAATGCACCAACGGAAAGCCCGACTGCGATCGCTGCAATATCAACCGAGCGCCCTTGCCACATAAACTCACCCTCGACTCCGTTGCCAATGCAGTCATCCTTTCCTCACCGATTCATCCAAGTCAACCCGTTCGCCGCCTCTTCCAACGGAAAGACCTCCTGCGCATACTCCTCCATGCCACGGTATCCGGCCCACAATTGCAATGCTTCGTCCGGCGCTTGAAGGTCAGGGCCAAAGTAGGGGGCGTTGTACCTGCCAAACAAAACCTCAAGTTTGGCGAGCTGCTCTCGATAGCCGTTGGGGATCGGGACTTCAATCTCAATGGGGCCCTGGACATAGCGGACAGGACGTTGGACGCCTTTGGAGAAAGCGGCGCAGACCTGGCGGGGGTTGAGCATTTCGTAAGCGAGGGCGATTCTGTAGGGAGGATCAAACGTCAACGGTGTCTTCGGATACGGTGGGAGATGACTTGTGGGCTTACCGATGCCCGGACCATTTCCTCGGACCATCTTTGAAGATTTGCAACAGCGCTGGTCCGACATCATGCTCTGCATCGAGCCATGGCTGGGGCGTGTCTGGGTCGAACGGCGCTTTCCATTCGAAGCTGCCGTCCTTTTGCAATTTCATGCAAAACAGCGGGTACGGGAGACTGGTGAAGTTGTTGTTGTAGATGCCTGTATAAACGAACGTAGCTGGAAGATCAATCTGTCTCAGGATAAGTACTGCTTTTGCTTGTCAAGTCTGATGTCGAACCTGCCGAATGTAATTTTCCACTGTAAACTTGACACTCCACAAGGGTAAAGCTGGCCATTCTTTTCCAAACACGCTGTGATCGGGCATGCTACTGTAGATGTAGTGCTGAACGCCCGCCTTCTTGGCGGCGTTGGCCAGCGATTTTCCGATGGCGGCTTCATCCCCCCATGACAATGTATTGATAAAGGCTTGCTTGGCGCCAATGAAGAGGCCGTCCACGAACTTTTTGTCCTCTAGAGAGCCTTGTACGACGGTGACATTATCCAAGTCGTCCAGCTCATGGGCAACAATGCCACTGCGTCCCTCTCGTGAGTGAACATGGGCGCGCACCGAATAGCCCACGGCAGCCGCGACGCGGGCGAGGGAAGCCGCCTGGCGCCCAGTAGAATTGACAAGAACAAGCGTTGTGTTTGGCATGTGAAGATAAAACCACAAACAGTCCCAAGGTAATGTAGGTAAGCAGCTCTCTTCGAGCTTTCCGTTCAAGTAGCGAGAATATTGAGAGGGTAGTCGGACGTTGAAGAGAGAAATCTTGCTCGGAATAGAAATTCCAGATGAGGCAACAGAGATTGGAATGATGAAATGCTAGATGTTGGAAAATCCGGGGATAAGGTTCACTAGGGTCAGGGAAGGGAAAGTGTGTTCCCAGTGTGGGAGAAGAAGAAGAAGATGAAGAAGAATAATACTAATACTAATTAATAACAACAACAACAACAACACAAAAGTATGGAAATAAAGATAGAGTAGGTAAGGTAGGTAAAGTAGGTAGGTAGGTAGGTAGGTAGGTAGGTAGGTGGGTGGGAGGGTAGTCAACGCCCTTACCAATCTGGCCGTAGCACGTGGTCGACCCAAGAAGGAACGACAGCCAGAGAACACAAGCACGAGCACTAACACAGTGTGGAGGAGAAAATGCGCAACGCATCAGGTAATAAGGCATCATACCTTAGGTAACTAGGTGTTTATGGAGTGGCAGTCAGGCTGTCGTCAGTTCAAGCTTAGTCGACCAGCTGCTTTCGGAAATCGGAATGAATGCCAGCCCGACACTGCCTCCTTTCCCATCATGAACGCAGTATCCCCGCGGAGTTGAAGGAACAGTCGAGTGACTTGGACGTTCTCGGTACCAACATACCCAAAGGGTGAATGAGATATAATAAGAATCAGGTAATGACGACGGAGGGGGGTTTGCAAGGAGAGGACTAGGTACTTAAGTTCATCTGATGAGGGGACGGCCCAGCCGTCACTTTACGTAAATACGGAAATCATGACGAGGGGGATCAAAGGTCGGTGTAACGTAACTTGTACGGAATACGGTAATACTTCCTTCACCGGGAGCAGCGCTAGCACTTCGGTTGGGGCCGGTGGAGACGGTTTGTAGTCAGCCCAGCCCTGGAAGATGAGGGGTCGTCGGTCGTCGGTCGAGTGAAGCCTTTCTTCCACCATACCTACCTACCTACCTACCTAGTACCTACCTTATCATCGACGAATGGCGTCACTGTCATCAACTCTGGGGTGATGATCATCAAGGGATCATCTGCAGCCAAAGATCCCAAAGGGATCGAAGTGCAGCGGGAGAAAACGGACACCCCCGCCGTTTAGCACCGTAAGGCGGATGATCCATGCCACTTGGCTGGATCGGGCCATAGGTACATAACATTAAGGTAACATCCACAATCATGGCCTGGCTGCGTCCAGAGAATTTCGTAGAAACAGAATGCGCTAGGCGCGTGATGCACAGAAGAATCATAGCTCGTAGCTGATGAGACACGATATCTGGAGCCGTGGAGTGCGAATCCGTAACGGAGGGCGAAGGTAGAGTGGGCTTGCAATTCGAAAGCGCCCGGACTGTGGGGTTGAGAAACCCCCACCGTCGATCCTCGCCAAGGTAAAGACCTCGGGTTGGGGTAAAATGATGTCCGCAGCAGGTCTGAGATACCTCCCGTGTTCGATGGCTTGTCTCAGACAGACCATCCACCGCCGGAGGTCACGTATGAAGGAGCCTAGGTCATAGAGCTAGGTGCGTCGCTGACGTTATTGTTGACTCTCGGGACACGTTTCATCTTCATAGGCCCGCGGCCTGCCAGATCCATGGCTGGTGGCGAGCGAGCAGCCTCGCGGTACCAGTCTCGTCGGCGTGGAGATGCGCTCCCGAGTCCCGCAGCAACGAGACATGATCAGCCAAGTGGGCATTTGCCGCGAGGAACAAGGGACTTCGCCCCGTTCGGTTGCGCAGGTGGACCGAGGCTCCTTTCGATAGCAGGATCCGCAGGATCTCGAGGGAAGGTCCAGTGGCCGCAATATGCTACTTTCATGAGCCAGAGATTTCAATGTGCGCGGCGGAAGACTCACCAATGGGGTGTTGCCAGAGTAATCTGCCTGATTCAACAGCCATTCCTTGTCAGCCTTCATCAAGCCCTGCAATTCGGTGAGATTTCCTTGGGCAATTGCATAACTCAGGGCTGTGAGATCCGCTAGATGCTGTGGCAGATACCCATTAGGATGTTCAAATTCCATGTGGGTATGTTCAGTGAGCTCTCCACGTAGAGAAACGGACATCTGCTGTCGAACATCCTCTGTTGTCAGACCTGGCAAGCCAAGAAGGTATGATAGTTTTGCGAGTGCCGCCTCCGACGTCAAGTCATGGCCAAAAACCACTCCGACACGTTCCAGCAATACCGCAGGCTCATAGAGCGGGCTGACTGTGCCGGTCATGCCTGATCGATATTTCAGTATACTCAACATGAGATGCGGAACTGAAAGACCAACACTGAGTAATATTGACAATGACTATTCCTCGCTTGATTGCTTCAGCAAACACGCGCGTCAGAGCACCATCTTGCCCTCCTGGTGCGTTGCCTGGCCCGAAGGTCTCTAGGACAAGGCCCCGTAATCCCTGGACCTTCAGCACCGCATCGACCATCTCAGGTTTGATGCCGGGGAAAATCCGAAGGCACGCGACATGACTCGTAGCTCTGTTGGTTTGGATACTGAATGGCTCGATGTGGGTCGGCCTGTAGATTAGTTCCCACGATACATGAGTCTTGAGCGATGTAATGCTAGCCAACGGCGGAAGGTTTGGTGACGCAAAGGCAGCAAAATCGCTGGCGGAGACTTTCGTAGCTCGATTGCCACGGAACAATTTGTAATTGAAAAAGAGACATACTTCGGGTATCATGAAATGACCCGCTACAATCAAGGATCCAAGAAGGTTATCTGTCGCATCGTTCTGAAGCTCCAGCATTGGTGCCTGGGAGCCTGTTAATATCACAGGTTTGCCCAGATTCTGCAGCATAAAACTTAATGCAGAGCAAGTGTATGCGAGACTGTCTGTGCCATGCAGAACCACAAAAGCATCAAAGAATTTGTAATTCCTGTAGATGGTCTGAGCTATCTCCCCCCACCCTTTCGCGTCAATGGAACTACTGTCGAGGAGTTCTTCGAACTCGAGGACAGCGTAGCGTACGTGTTTCTGATAGGTACTGACTGGTGTACGAAGACTGCGGTAGGATTTCTTTGTTCCGTCGTCTATCATGACCTCGATGTCGCTAGGGTTGGATCCGTCATTAAACGAAGGCCTCGGAGCCATCCCAGATTCCAGAAAACCTCGGGCTGGAACGAATCCATTGGCGCTTCTCTTCATGCATATGGTCCCACCGGTTACAACGACAAGGACTCGGGATTCTGAGGCCATCCCATTTGGAAGGTAGTGTACCATTATGTCATAAAAGTAGGACGTCTGTCGGTACGACAAGTAACTGGAGGTTTAGAAAAGCGGTGAGACAATAGGCAAGAACCAAAGCATCGCAATCAAGGTTGAAACTTTTTGGGTTTGAGCACCGATCCAAAAGTCTTTATCCAATTGCACACCCAAGCCAACCGTGAGACAGGACAGGAACGCAGTTGAATCGACAGACGTGGCACGAGGGCTTGAGCGACTTCTAACGATCCACAAGGCGTACAACTGCAGATGGCTGGGCAAATCCAGAACGGAAGCAGGCATGCACAGGGAACGATATTAAACAGAATTGAAAGTGGAAACTTTCTGCAGAGAAAAGAAACGAAAGGGTCAATGCGTTGTAAAATTTGAGATCTCGCTAAACCAATGCCGGATTAGGCTTGGTGCATTTCCTTCACTTCCTTGCAATGTTCGCAGAGTCTGACTGTCAACCTGTCTCTCTGTATTGTGGGTGGAACTATCCCTATGAAACACTAAGAATTAAGCTTGCTAAAGAGCGTCTGTAAGTAGGTGATATCTAAAGAATGTTCAAGGTCGATAGACCGAAACCTGTCTTGAACTCCTTCGGAATGGGGGACCCCGACGGTCACAACAATTGGGTGTTTCTTTTACCCATGAGCCAGAGACTTTTCCCTCACTAACCCACGGCAATTCCTCCATCGAAGGGAAATGGCGGGATGAGCGGCAACTCCTCCCTCTCATTTGCGGCCCTAGCCACCATCTTAGGCTTTTTCGCCGTCGGGCGTTGCTGTTGCGTACTCTGCCGTTTTGCCATGCTTAGTGATCGCGTGAGACCCTTCCATCCCGCCGTACTGATTGTAAGCGGTGGGTTCGAATTTACGCGTGCGCGGACGACGTCGTTGGTGGATGTTGGAGAGTTCGTCCTTGACAAGCGCGGTGGTTCGAGCGAGTACGGATCGTAATCACGGTAGGCCGGCGTAGGGCGGACATCAAGAGGGAAGTAGTGCTCGTTGACTTCAAATGATTCTGGATCCTCCTCTGGAAGCCATGATTCCGGCGCTTGCATTTGGGGCAGACTATCTTTTCGCTTTGGCGCCGCAGGCTTGCGAGCCGGGACATGTCTGTCAGCAGAATTTCTGACCAAAGAGGGCATGTTTTCCACATCCATAGCCGAGACTCTGGAGGCGAGCTTCTTGCTGGTGGGCTGAGGTGCCAGCGGTTGGCTCGCGCGCTTTCGTTTGTGCATTGGTGCGAGATTGGTGATGTCGATCAGCTTCGGACGACCAATTGCCATGATGGGAACGGCGATGGCAATCTCGGCCTTTGACTCGGTGATCTCCGAAATGTCTACAGTATCGCTGGCGCTTTTTTTGGACAATTTGTGCTTTACCTGCTCGTCATGGTTCTCGATATCTTCGCTCGGGCTGGGCGAGGGCTCTTCTTCGCTCGAGAGGTACCGTTCGTGAAGCTCGTCCCTCGCGTATGTGTTGATACGCAGAGTGTTCCTTGACTTTTGCCTTGGAGGTTGTCTGCTGAGCTTCGCGGTAGGAAAGTCCATCTCTTTCCGAGGTTGTTCGTAGTCTTCTGCCACGACCCACAGATGCTCTCTTTCCTCGCAGTCGATACTGTCTCTGTCACTGGCACCTTGGCTGGGAGCCAGCATTTGCTGACGACGCTGGAGCACTGGCATTGCAGCTTTATTTGAAAGAATTTGCAGGGATTTTCGTCTTTGTCAGGAGCGGTAAAACAGAAAGTGGGGGGCCTTGTTGATATAGATACCAGTTCAGGTCTGGGCTCAAAGCAAATAATGATTCAGCTCAGTATCGACTTGGGTGACATCAGTGCACATTGAAACAATTTGATACAGGAGCAACGACATCAACTGAATATGCAATGCGACGGAGACAAGACGTAGAAGCTTCGAGGGTCATGTGGGGCTATATCACTCAGCGCTGCGGCGCAATGCTGTACCTAGTACAACAATTCCGGCTTATCAGCATTACTTTAATTTAGCTCAAAATCGGGGGCGGCAATTTTGATAGTTCAGGGCCCCAGAGATCATGCAACTCCCTCATGTGGATGATTGACGTTGGTTTTCGACCGACTCAACCGATGTGGTGTGCAGGTTTCAGACGTGCCATTGGCTCTTTTGCAATTTAAGAGCACCACACACCGGAAGCGCTCCTTAACTCGAAGCGGATGGGTTGACCGTAGATTTGCATCCCCAACTGCAACATCTCTTCCGCACGCCGCACGGCAAGTCCGCTTTTTGAAATTATCCGACCATCAGGAAACGATAGGTATTCCTCCCACATGAAGACCCAGCGTTCGGGCTTGAGGACTCTTTGACTTCGTGGGCGAGCAGAAGTCGCATAGGTAGGATAATTTCATGGAGGGCGAGTTTTGCATGAACGCATGAGGAGGAAATTCAAGCTTGAGCGTCCTACCCCTCATCAACTCCACAACAACGTTAATGCCATTCAGTTGGCATTCCAACTTTCCAAGCCTGAAGTAGCAGGAATGGTAGTCGTAGTCAGAAAAGCGAGGTGTGGCACATGATCGACGGCTTGCTCGTCGTAAAAGGTACACACCGCGACGCCTGAAACAGCGCAGGCTGTCTATGCCACGTTTCAGTTGTCTGGATCAAGCATCCACATAATCCCGTGCCACCACCACACACTGTTGGGGGCGAGGAAGTATCGGGTCCAGATTATTGTCGAAAACACACGACATCTGCCGGATCATCCCGTTACCAAGCTAACGGCGAACACGTACGGAGTACACAAGCTATCAAGGTATCGTCGTCGCCATTGTCATCTCGTTCTTGCGACAGCGGAAAACCTCTGGTGTAACTTTGCGCTTCCAGCACCACCAAGGACGGATCGACCGCTGGTTCGTCGTCAAGAACAACGAGAACGCGTGGCTAAATTTCCGTTGACGGGATGCATGATGGGGGGTGCATTAGGCTGAGTATCTAAGGTTACAGTATGGGGCCCCCCCCGGGAAAAGAGGGGAAATGACTGGAATTGCTTTGCCCACAACGGGCAAATTACCTTCAGGCGGTGAGGCAGTCAAGCACCGAATCTTCGCTGCATCGCTAGCGTTGGGGGTTTCGTCCGATGGAATATCTACGCGCTTAGGTGGTTAGGTAGTGGTGCATTCTGCAAGTAAACACTGAAAAGGTCTAAGGTACCTTTAAAAGCACTCACGTGGCGTGCTGGCCGGTATCAAGATTTGCAATGCATGCGGGTGGAACAGCAACAAAGTTTGATTTGCTAGCCGTGAGCTGGTCGGGTGTTTATTCCAACGGTTATGAGCCTCTCGGAGCGTTGTACGAGACATCCAGACATCCAGACACCAGACACCAGCCACGAGCTCATTTCTTTTCGAGGCTCGTCGTCGTTAGGGAGAGCTGCATCAGATTATATGCTTCCGCAAAAGCTCATCATCTTCTCTTTGAGAAAGCTGAGCTTCAATCTATACATTGGCTCTACAGAATACGCTTTCTCTTTCTGAATGTGCATCCTCTGCCGCGATCTATCTGCTATGTAATTACAAGCCCAAATCGGCGGTTTTCATGTTTCCATGCATCCAAGCGCACAGCCGAACCCAGCATTACAGAACGGTACAAAAAAAACCACCAGCATTTTGAGAACACATAACGTACAAGATAAACGAAAAGGGCCCTTATGTACAAACCAAAGCCCATGGCAAAGATCACGCATAGGGCTGTCTATACGCGCGAAAAGGCTACATTGAACGATCTTCTGCGGGATCTGAAGCGCATGCTCGTCGAGTAGAGGTTGCTCGTATCAGCATTGGAAGGATTTTAGAACATTCCCATATTGATGCTTAACTTTTCTTGGATCTCGTGGTTCGGCCACTAGGGCTTTTGACAGAACCGTTGGCATTTCCATTAGCCGTTGCTGATCCGTTAGCATCCCCATTCTCCTTCGCAAACCCGTTTGTATGGCTTATAGCTTCCTTGGTCGAATCGACGTCTGGGACCTCCATTTTGCTCATGTTAATGGCAGCCCTCGTGGCAGTACCACTTCGCTTCCTGCCCTTGTGCCCAGTCTTCTTGTAGGTAGCTAGGTAGAATGAGATAAAGAGAAGAAGGTATGAGGTCAAGATGCCCATGCCCGCGAAAGCAGCGAATTCCTCACCAGAGCACTTGCCATAGCTGGGCATGTTGGGAAAGTAGGTTGAAGTAAAGTATGTGTAGGAAGCAAAGTAGACGAAGCCTGGTAATGATATCAGTGATGCTTCTGCGGGTTCATATAAATTTAATATCATACCAAGGTCCAGCACAAACTGCGCAATTTGCAGTCGCGTAATCCATTCTTTCCACCAGATTCGGATCCCTCGTGCGCTTTGGAAGTAGTACCAGTACATTATGACATGCACTGTAAGGTTGAGGGTGATGGGCACCCATGAGACAGAGGTGATACCGATAAGCTGAGTGTAGCAAAGCAACGCGGTTGCTCCATGATGATATGTGTGCAAGAAGGCTAGGGAAAGTAAGCTTCTTGCTCGAGGAGCGTGTTGAGGTTGCTAGTACTCAAGGGCTTCTTCTTTAGAACTAGGAAAACAGTGTCAAGAAGCTCGACATATTTGGTAAGATAGTTCAACTACAACTAGTCAGCTCAATTTAAGTACGGGATCTGTTGCTTCAAGACATACGTAGTAGAGTGTAACTAATGGTTTCGTCCACCCTCCTGCATGGTCACAGATAGCAAAGAATGTCCCTTTTCGCCATAGCGTCGGCAACAATTGCTCAATAAACAACGCCAAAAGGCCCCCACTTATAATTGTAAGATATAGGTTATGTATCATGAAAAGACCGTTGAGTTTGAAAGGGGGTCGGTTCTTCATGAATTCTCGGCCTGCGAACACTGTGATGTAGTATGTCACCAGCAATGCTGCCGTTGCTTGGAGTGTTGAAATTGGCGTTTCGCCAGGAACGAATTTGAAGTCTTGTGGAGAATAACCCTTGACTGACGAGAACAGCTGGTCGAATACTGGCCATAATTCGACGCCGAAGGGTTTATCGAGGGTGGGTATAGGGAATGGAATCGATTTCAGCATATCGGACGACATGGTGTAGTTCAGCGCCTCCCAAAGTCCAAGCTCTTGAGAACCCGATTATCCCTAATGTGGTTGAGAGTTGATGTGTTTCTTAGGAAAAGCCGTTGTCGCCGTTAGAAGGTTGGGTCGAAAGAGTAAAGCCTCTACCAATGATAATTAAAGGAGTGACGAGAAGAAAAGCGCCCTACGACCACTTAAGGGCTTAGAGCTGTCAATCGCTTCTCACGGTCGGAAGGGAGAAAGAAGTTTATGGAGATGGAAAGGAGATTGAGGTCGGCGTCGCGAAATATTTTGTTCCCTCGGCTGGTCAACCTTGAATTTTGGGAATGAAACTCTGAACCAATCAAAGATCGCACACTCCGTAAGGTAGTTCAACGGTCAAAAATGCCGCTTGCAGCTATTTTGGACATGCTCCGATCCTCATTTATTCTCAGCAATAACAATAATAACGAAAGCAGCTGCGATTCATTCAAATACTTCACATGATTACATTTAATCAGTTGTTGCCAGTTCATTGACACCGCTAAATGAGCTTCGCGGCTCCCTTCACTAAATATCCAGCTGGCTCATGTGAAGAGCTTATTTTCCAGTATCATCCCCTTACTCTGACGCTTACACAGTTGCGCAAACGCCTTGGACGATCAACATCAGGTAATAAAGCCTGAAAGTCGGCGGTTTTGCCATGCAATAATTAGTCCCTGAGAGCTACATGACTTCCCAAGCCCCTTTCCCAAGCGTCGTCTATTAGGAAGCTCGATATCCGTAGTTCTACGAAAGCATAGCACACAGCCAAATTTTCGCATCGAGGCATATTGCATCATAACTTTTCTTTTAGGATGAGATACTGGTTTTGGTGCCTCCTAACCTTTTAGCAAACCACAGTAATCACTGTAGCGATGGTGGGCTTCGGGAGATCCCCGTATTCATCAGGCTCTATGTTGAGAACTCGGAGATAGGAATTGACGCAACAAGCCGCAGAACGAGCTCCTGGTCTACCTTGGCGTGCCTGTCGGAAAAGCCGCAAAAGTGGCTTATGTAGACACTTTCGCAAACGTTTGTCTTCCGATGGTTGAGGCTGCCGTCGTCTTCATAGACTAGTGAAGCTTGTCGTTGTTAGCCTCCTGCGTAGAACTCTCTGTACAAAGATTGGCGTCGAACGACTGTTGATTGCTTGTCCACCGCTGGTTGTGGTGGTGTTTTGCACAGCGGCTGGCCTGGCGAATTTTTCTAAGCACAAGTGGAACACCACGTAGCTGTAGAATTGTGCTGTCAAAGTGCGATGACAAGAATGAGAAGAAGCATCAATACTAGGATCAAGATACCAATACAACAGCTCGACATCGTATCTACACTTGCATCAGCTAATGAATTGAGGGACACGTATATTGTAGCCACTGGTCTAAGCACATACCTTCGTTCTTCTTGATCACCCATCCAATCTTCTTCATTCCCGTCTGTAACTTACCCTCAACCCTGGTAGCGACGTTACTCACATCCTCAAGCAGCTCCCCCTGCTCCCCGAGTTCCCTTCCCATGTCATCGGCCTGCTGCCTCAAATTTCCCACCGTTTGAAATACATCATCTAATGCCTCATCCTGCTCATGCATCATCTCTACTTGCCTTTGCTGCTCAAACGCGCCATAGTCATCGTCATCCGCCGGGGAATCTGGATCAAAGGTTTCAGGGTGTGGTAATGCCTGGCCGTTCGAGGCGCTCGCTACAGTCTTCGCAAGCTCCCGTCTCATCTCTTCCACCTCCGCTCCAACCTCATTGACCAAATCCTGCCGCCGCTCAACCTCTTTGATTCCGAGGCCATAATGGAACTGGTCGTCTTTAACTTGCCGGACGGTTTCCACTAAGTCGTGGAGGCCTGTACTCAGATTGTGTAGGTTGGTTTCGAGTTCGGTGCGCGCTTGGGAGAGTTCAGGAGAGGCAGCGGAGGGAGAAAGGGAGCGAATGCGGATGTAGGAGGACAAGAGGGACCGGGTTGTGTTGAGATCGGAGAGGACTTCGCTAGTGCACCGACTTAATTCGCATTTAGGGCAGTTGAGAGTGGAGCTTACGTTTGCGATTGAAGGAAAGGATCATCTGTATTCATAGAGGCCATCATTTGGTAGGACCTTGGAGACCCCCAAAAGTTTGGAGAATGATGGAGAAGGAAAAGAATTCTAGAATGCTGCCTACTGAGGCATTGATGATTTGCGTTGGTGGCTAAATCGGCAACTGTAGACCGGGGTTCGAAACTTCCTCTCGGTAAACCTCTCGAGTCGTTAACCCTTTGAAGTATGAAGACAGTGGATTTTATAGGGGCATGGGATATCTCAAATCCGGTCTCGAGAGTATCCCAGGCAGACCGTACTCAACGCAACAGATTTGTCTGTAGTAACAGTCAGCATGGCAAAAGCAAAGCCACTACCTTTATCTCCAGAATGGGATAATGCGGAAGACTATACCGAATCGCTGTTGGCTTTCACTACAAATTCAGACCTCTTCCAAAGACTGTGTGGAGGAGTTCATATTCTAGACTTCTTCGTGCAGGACCCGGACCTTTACACCAGCTTACTTCCAGAAGACTGGAGAGATTGGTTTCAAGACCACCATATCTCGAATGTTCTTGATCTACTGATGAGAGAAGATCTCAGTGCTTTCGGAAATCTCAATCTCTTAGATGGATGTTTTAAAAGTTTTAATCGTGAGCGTAGCTGGCGGAATGGTCCGATACCACCTCCAAGTCTACTGAAATACATCCAGGCAATTCGAAGTCATGCACTGGACAGGACATTCGGAAAAGCTGCCGGCGAAGGAGATGGAATGGCTCTTCTCAAGGCCCCTACACTCTCCCACCATGTATGCAGTGGCATGAAACCTAAGAAGATTCATGAGGTGGAGAGATTTGCAAAGTATATTGATGATCTAACATCCTACATTGCGATCACTAGCCCTTACTATGTAACCCATATTGTTGACTTTGGTTCAGGTCAGAATTATCTTGGAAGAGCTTTGGCCAGCCCACCATACAATAAGCATGTTGTCGCTATAGAGAGCAAGCAGCTCAACATAGAAGGAGCCATGAGTATGGATGTGACAGCAAAGTTGGCGAAGAAAGAGGCGGTATCGCGGAACAAGAAACAATACCGGAGTGGGACAGCAGAGGAACGCCTACAGATGAGGTCCTCGAAAGCAAATAATAGATTTTCATCTCCGGAAGCTTTAGGACTTATATCAGAATTAAAACATCAATCGTCAACAGAAGATTGCAACTTGAATGTACCACGCGGAGAAATACAGTACATTGAGTCCAAAATACAAGACGGAGACCTTTCGAATGTCATAGAAAAGATCGAGACACAATCAGCAAGATTGAACGATATTACGTTTACTGTGCAAAGTTCCACGTCACACCCACAACTGATGGTGATCTCTCTACACTCTTGCGGGAACCTACTGCATCACGGACTTCGCTCAATAGTGCTTAACCCTATGGTGAAAGCCGTCGCCACGGTAGGATGTTGCTACAATCTGGTAACAGAGCGGCTTGGGCCGCCTACCTACAAGCTCCCAAGTCTTCGATTTCAAAACCTTCGTCTCGACCGTACTTCTTGTGTAGGTGATCCTCATGGCTTTCCCATGTCCGAACGCTTGGCTTCGTTCAAGCATGATGGTGGCGAAGGTATTCGATTAAACATCACAGCTCGTATGATGGCTGTGCAGGCGCCTCAAAACTGGACTGATGCCGAGAGTAATGCTTTCTTTACGAGGCATTTCTACCGGGCTTTGCTTCAACGGATATTCTTAGATCGTGGTGTCTTGGACAAGCCACAGAAAGCCACCGATTCATCTGATTGTGGAAACGGTGAAGAACGGAGTGGATCCGGCCAGCCAATCATAGTTGGATCGTTACGGAAAGCCTGCTACACTTCTTTCACAGCATACGTTCATGGTGCAGTTGCAAAATTGAGCACTGACAAAGACCATGGAATCAAGATCAAGACATGTATGACCCACCTTACCGAAGAGGACATTAGGCGCTACGAAGAGAATTACAGAGAAAGGAAGAAAGAGCTCAGCATTGCATGGAGTTTGATGGCTTTCAGCGCTGTCGTGGTGGAATCAATCATAGTTGTGGATAGATGGCTTTACCTCCGAGAGCAGAAAGAGGTCAAGGATTGCTGGGTGGATGCAGTGTTCGAATACAAGAATAGCCCCCGCAATCTCGTGGTCGTAGGTATCAAACGTTGAGGCCCGCAATCTCTTATATTCAGCCCAGCTGTGTCGTGTCCACCCGAAAGTGGTTCATCTAATATATCGGCGTATCTTACATGCTGGTATGAGACAAGTAAGCGGCCTCAATTAAAGACGAAGAGAAGGGAAGCCAAGAACCATGCAGTGACGAATACTATCGTTTAGGTCACTGTACCACCAAATGGCCCATATATCTTCCTTGTGGAGCGGCTGAGCGGAAAATGAACTCATCATCAGAGTACCTTAAGAGGATATAACGATATCTACTTAAAAGTGTCTATACACCGTCCATTTACTTTGATGCGAGATACCGTCTATTTGCTGAGAAGTCCGGTACACTTGTCACATATGCTGCTGAACATCGCTCTTTGTTTGAGCTAGGCTATATCTATAAGGCATCTAGCAACAAGCATGTAAATGGACAATGGAATCGTTGATTTTCATGCTGATCATAGTGGACAAGATCCCGACTGAGTTATCTTTCAAGCATGGCCCTGAATCGGGATGTCTCTTGTTCCAACGATAGGTTCAGGGTCTCATGAGCGGGATAGCCCCAATTCAGGACTAAGCGTGGGGGCGGGTCCTCAGAGGGAGGACTTTGGACTTTTCCTTCTCAGCTAAAAGATAGGAATAGATTAAGAAAAGTTGAATGTTGAGTACTACCACTATCGCACCCACGAAATATATATGCGTCGACTAACCTTGCGCAAGTATTGTAGCAGTCCACGGCCTTGGCGGTGACTGGGAAAAGACATGGACTGATGGTAATGGCAAGCTCTGGCTTCGGAACTTTCTCCCAGTTGAAACACCAACTGCTCGGATCCTGTCGTACGGCTATAATTCCCAGACAGTTCTTTGGTAAGGCTGTCACAGATATTAACGTTAAAGCTACTATACTATTTGACCAACTCATGGGCGAGAGAAGGAGAAGAGAAGGCCGATCATTTTGATTTCCCATAGCCTTGGTGGGATCGTGGTGAAGAAGGTAAGGTCTACTTCTACAGTACAGGGTGCTATTCAACAACTACCTATACAAGCTGGACTTCGATGCTCTTTTCTTTTAATTTGTCTCACGATGTTTATACTTATGGTTCACTGTTCGTCATACATTCTCGGGACACACAAATAGAAGCTGACAGATTTTAGGCGATGACACTGGCTCACGAGCGGTCATATCACAGATATCCTTGACAGTGTTCGAAGCTTGGTTTCTTTGGGGTACCTCACAGAGGTTCTAGCACTGCTGTCTGAGTTGCGTTTGCTGCCAGACTTTTGAATTACGCACAGCTAGGATTGGAACCAAAACAAACTTCGTCAAAGCTTTGCATAATAATTCGCAAATATTCGTCGGCATCACTCAGCATTTTATCGAGCGCGGAGCCAAGGTTCCAATCAGAACGTTTTTCGAAATAGTGAAAATGGGCAATCAGCTTGTGTGTCCATTCAACTTGTGACTCTTCTAGATCATGGATAAAGACTCCGCCCGCATGGATCTTCGGAACGAAAGTGCCGTTAGACTTGCAGGCGCTAACCATAGGAACATCTGTAAAGTTCAGCGACCCAGATAGCCAAAATTATATTCAAGTGTGAAATGCCATAGCACAGCTGGTCAAGGTGGCTATTGCAAGTTCTGCCACAAGTACGTAGAATACCCAAATCGAACGATTTCATTGGCCAAGCAATGATACCATTTTTCTACGGAGGAAATACATTGTCTACAAAGCCTGTATACGTTGAACTATGAGGTATAGAAGTCGAGAGCTCTTGCACGGATCCAAGGTACCTGTGAATGGTTCTTAGAACATTCTAAATACCTTAGGTGGCTGAAGGACAAATGTTCGAGCTCCTTTGGGTCTCGCCGATCCGGGCTGTGGAAAGATTGTCTTGTCGTCTTTCCTGGTCGATGAACTAAGAGGCATATCGAGACCTGAAACATTATCTACTACAGTCTGCTATTTTTTTTCTAAATATGTTGATGAGAGTCAATGAAGCGCCAGCTCTGCTTTAAGCTCAATCCTTCACCAGCTTTGCACGGCAAACCAGACCCTGCTCCGATATGCTCTTGATGAACATTGTCACAATATTGACAAATTTCTTGCCGAATTCGACGCACTCTGAAAGGTCTTCGAAGCCGCTGTTAGCTCCAATACTTGTGGTAATGTAATATGCATTTTGAACGGCCTTGACGAATGCAATGAGGATTCTAGAAATCTTTTGATCGATGCCTTGGTCGCGTACTACAGTCGAGGTCCCAGAACGGCGGAAACCAGCGAACAACATGTTAAATTTCTGATCACTAGCCGACCATATCCTACAATTGAACGTTTCGACAATCTCCAATCAAATCAGCAATATCGACTCAGAGCTGAAAATGAAACGACTTTAGTTGATAGCGATATTGAACGGGTAGTAAAAGTCAGAGTCCAAGAATTTGGTTCGGCTAGGGGTATGACGCCCTTTGCGTAACAGCAATTTGTTAGACTTTGATCGACAACGCTGATAAAACTTTCCTCTGGGTCGCCCTTATACTGGATCTCGTCGAAACCAGTGTAAGAGTATCACGAAATGCTCTTGTCAAGATTATGGATACGATTCCCGGCTCTCTGATTGCTATGTACGAGGAGATATTAACACAGAGCTCAGACGCCGTAAATGCTAGGAAAGTTTTACATATTATTGTCGCGGCTACGAGGCCGTACTCTTTGAAAGACATAAACGTGGCTCTGAATATAGATGAGAAAGTTAAGTCTTATGACCAAAGTAACCTTGAACCAGTGAAGGAGTCTGCTATTCAACGTCTTTGTGGGCCCCTTCTCAAAGTGCTCCACAGTCATGTGTATATGTCACATCAGACAGCCAAGAAGTTTCTGATCAAAAGATTGGACGCGGATGTTACTGAGGAAGGCGTATGGAAGCATTTGTTGGATGCTAGGAAGTTAAATTGTGTCTTAGCTTGAAGCTGCGTTTGGTACCTTTATCCGTTTTCGAGAACGGAGTACCTCCAAGCGTTGAAGAGGACGACCGAGAAGCTCTATTCGGGTTTTGGTCTACCAATACCTTTGCCTACTCCTGCTTTTTGGCATACGTGGCGACTTTATGGATCACGCGCTACAAGCCTCCGGGGGCTAATAAAGAAGACTTTCTTTCCATGCGTGCCAAGTCGCTTTGCCGTACTGTTTCTCAACGATTCTCGACATGGCACACCATATATGCCCAGTTTTGGGAAGAGCTTGAAGAGGATCAAATAGAGAGAAAATACACAGACCTAACGCTTGCGGCAACATTTGAAATGCTATCCGTTCTAATTTTGCTGGTTCAAGATGGCCAGAATGTCGGTTTGTTTGATGATGATGGCTACACTGCGTTTCGAACAGCGGTGAATAAAGTACTTATGACAGTGGTGAAATGCCTCCTCGACAACGGTGTTTCGATCAATACAGCTTCAGAGGACGGAAATACCTCCTTACGTTACGCCGCAGACGTAGGTCAAGAAGAAGTTATGCAGCTGTTAGTAGACTGGGGCCCGGACATCGACCCTATCAACAACAAGGGCAGGACGCCTTTACATCTGGCTTGCACATTCGGCAGAGACGATATAGCCAAGCTTCTCTTGAAAGCAAACGCAAACATACAGGCAACCCATGTCGATAGGTCTACTCCGCTACATATGGCAATTTATAGCAACGCTAATACATACGATGTGTTGCTTGCAGAAGGAGCTGATCCCACTATTCGAGAACATAACGGACGAACGGTTTTGGATCTGTTGGGTCATTTCACGGGACACGTGATTTGGAGTGGTAATCGTACATTGGGAGCACGGTGAGTAAGGATGCGAGCTTAGAAGAGCCATTGAGGTATGTCGTGACCAGTCTACCCTCAACGGGTTCATTGTGAATTCCATCTAGGGTTAATTACCTATCTTATCCGGTAGAACAAATCACGAGCTCAAAGACATGTTTCGAGATACGATAACCTTGAATCGAGTTTCACAAGTTCTACATGCAACACGGGCGTCTCAAATATAGACAACCTACTTAGCCCTTTCGTCATCTTGATGTACTAGTCGATAGGTTAACAAAACATCTCTACTTCTATTTAAAAGTATTAATCATATTTAGCTTTCGACAGAATTTCTCTTCATCAATCAAATCGCTACTCGAACTCTTCCGCGTTAAAGCCTTACGAATGGTTCTCTCTCTGCGTCTATAGCAGAACTCGCATAAAAATGAAGAAGGAGAAGAAGAAGAAGAAAAAGAAGAAGAAGAAGAAAAAGAAAAAGAAAAAGAAAGTTGTTTGCCGACTGTCTGTACATCGTGGTGTATATTCAGAAAATAACAAGAGAGATGAGGAGTCGGAATCTGTACAGGGTAGGTTCGACAAGCAAGGTTTGATACTTTCCACCTCTTCCATCTTCGCTTTCAGCTTGGTAGAGAGTCAGTGCTGTCGATTGTCGAAGAAAGGATGTCGAAAGTTGGGGAAAACCAATTAATAGTCAACTACGTTGAACTACTAGTAAAACCACGTTACTATTGGGTATGAAAAGGTCGTATTGAATAGAATGTCAAAGCTAATGGTTTATTGACCGTTTTTCAGCCCGTTGTTTTAACATATAGGTTTTGAGAACGCCCAGTAAATCACTGTTGACACAGGAAAAGGTTATTTTCTAGGTAATTATCATAGCTTCTTACCTTACACTATCTACAACCAGTACATTTTCATCGAAGAGCTTTCCACTTAATGTATCACTCTCATGACTCCTCCTGAAAGTCTGTAACGATATCTTTCAGTCTTCTTAATCAACATACAACAACACTTGGCTCCAAACCTAAAAATCTTGAAGTAACCACAAGTTAGCATTTACATGTGAATCTACAAATATCCCAGACGATTACATCGCCTCCAAACTAACGGCGACTCGCAAAGTTGACACGCCGAATATTCACCTGTTCTCCCACTTTCACAAACAAACATCCCATCTACAGTCACATCTCTAAAGAATACCACAATGGGCACTGCCGATCCCAAAAAGGACATTGGGACTACGTCCAGTGAATTTGGAACGTAAGTCGAAGCTTGTCTCAATGCTGTATCGTACGCTCCGACTGACAATCTCATCCCCAGACAATATAACTCCCCTGTCTTCACCCTCCTCGTAGGCTCTCCAGGCCAAAAATTTGCCGTCCACGAATCCGTGCTCTCCCAGTCGCCCGTCCTCGCCCGAATGCTTGCTGAAAACCCCCAAGCGAACGCTGAGCGCGAGCTCAACCTGCCCGAAGATGCGGTGGAAGAGTTCGAGAAGGTGCTCATGTACCTATACTCGAAGGATTTCCCGATTAAGAATGCCAAAGACCTCGAAAGCACCAGCAGCGAACTGGCAAATATGTATCTTGTAGCGCACAAGTACGAGTTGGACGGCTTAAAGAAGCTTACACTAAAGAAACTCGAGGACACCATTGGTCCCGTTGATCACCCAGAGCGCTTCCTCACCATTGCTCAAACCATCTCCTCAGCCATCGCTCCCTCCGACCCGATCCTACACGACTTCCTCCGAGGCGAAATCTGCCACCTCCTGGGCCTCAAGAACGCCTACAACAGCAAGATCGAACTCACCAAAAACGTGCAAGCGAAGCTCCAGCTCCTGGTTTCCCAAGGCGGGCCACTCGCTGTAGACATCTTTGAAGCGCAATTCTCTGTGGGTTCGTCGAGAACAAAGCAAGCAAAAGAGGCTTCGGCGAAGGACAAGCGGGATATTGAGGAATGCCAGAAGAGCGTGGAGAAGTATAAGGAGAGCGTGGTGAAGTGGAAGGAGAATACGGAGAATTGGAAGGGGATTGCGGAGGAATGGGAGGAGCACCATGCAAGTTATTGCGGGGAATATGAATGCGATTTTTGGAGGGGGCGTTGTTGAGGGGAGGGGGTTTTGGAGGCATGAAGTGTGCATGTGGTAGATCTGGCAGTAAAATTATTAAATGGCACCGCAAGAGCAATTGATTGGTACCGCCATCTTCTACCCTCAACTTTCCTCCCATAAAGGTCTCATGCAGCTGCTCTAACCACCCACACCACCCACCACAACCCGCAAAACCTCACCCTCACACACACTCTCTTCAAACTCAACCAAACATCCGATCTTCACAGAGCCATACTTCCCAATCTCTAAACATCCATTTCATCCCACAACAGCCCTCTCCGACTCGCCTACTCATGTACCAAACCACTCCCATCATCAATCCCAAACCAGAAAAAATCCTCGTCATCTAAACCCGCACTTTCATAATTTCCTCTCACATCAAAAGTTTTCATCTTTCCCACGTTTTCTCATCCAATACAAAAATATCATACATATCCCAGTCCGTGACGCAAACTCCACCATGTCTTTCATTCAAACCCTTGATCATCTTAAACACCTCGAGTTTTTCTAAATCAGTAATCAAACCACCCTCGTCGAATCACAATCATCACTCACTCAAACATAAAGACCCCCCGTCATTCAGATCACACAACCACCACCCCACCACCCAACCCCGCACATAACCATTGTCCCTCACGCTCCCCTCACTCAAACCACCACCACCTCTCTCCCAATCACCCAATCTATCTCCTCACTCCACTACATCCCAATCCCCAAACGCTCAAAGCCAGTCCAACAAACCTGACACAGCCCCTTCGCCCACTATCTTTCTCCCTTCGGAAGCGTGCAACCAGTTCTAACCCATCGCTTTAATCAAACCCAAAAGACCAACAAAAAACAAAAAACAAAGATCCCCTTCCTCCCTCCCTTCCTCCCTCCCTTCCCTCCTTCCTTCCCCCCAAAAATATTCCCAAACCTTACATCTCCAATCTCGCCATCTCCCCCCATTTCTCCAAGTCCCACACCACACCTTCCATAACACCTTCCCTAAACACTCAATCCCCAACTACTTCAAACGCGAATTTAAAAAATTCAAGGCAAACTCTTCGGATGTAATGGATAAAACTCGAGACAACGACGACAACAACAACAACAACAACAACAACAACAACAACAACAACAACAACAACAGAGAAAAGGGTTTTTTTTATCAGAGAAGAGAAGGGGTAAAGGGGGAATGGTAGTCGTCAGGATGCTTTGCTGCCTACCTGCCTACCTACATGCCTGCCTCTCTCCCTTCCTTCAGCGCAAAAACCGAAGCAAAATGCGTTGCGGCAGGTGGGTTTATGTATGTTGTGATGTTTGCATAGAAGCTTTGTTGGCTTGGGAGAGTATGTAGAGCTATGGAGTTTTTTCAATATGGTATCTGGAATTTGATTTGGGGGGGGTAAGATGTGAAACCTTGGGTTCGCCGATCTGATAAGGTTCGAAGGGGGTGTAGATGTAGGGAATTAGGGTGGATATGTAGGAGAGGAGGGATGTACGACCGATGTTGATGTAATTAGTTAAAAGACTTTCCTGTAACTATCAAATGTTTTGTCTATTGTAAGGTTGCTTGATACTCGCCGAAACCAAGCACCCCCAGTTCATTCAAGCTATGGCTTCCTGCAATATGCTAACCGCTAAGAGCGAAACCTCCCAATCACGCTTTCTAAACCCCAAACCGAAAAGAAACATGCCCCAATGCTCAAACTCCACATAACGCCAATTTGACCTCTGTTTCCGAAAAAGCCACCCCAAAGCTTTTCAATCTATATCCCCAACCCCTACTGCACAGGCCCCAATTTGCTCTTCTTTTCCCGCGCCTCAAGCGCCGCGTCCCTCCAGGCCTCCACCTCTTCCAAGGCACGCATCGGCTCCTTCTTTCTCGTCAAGAGATATCCTTGGATTTCGGCTGGCGTGAACATGCTGTCGGGCAAGCGTGCCGCGAACTCGGCTGCGATGTCTCTGAGCTCGGAGAGAGGAAGTTTGGAGGTGGGATTAGGATGGGGACTCTCTGGGGGTGTGGGGAGGTGGTCGACTTTCATAGGGATACGAGGAGCAAGGCTTTCGTGTTTGACGGCTCCTTTTGCGAGATTAGCGTTGGAGCGCTCACGCAGTCCCTTTGCGGTAATCTGCAATGCATCCGTCTTGATAGCTTCGGGGAATGGCTTGGCGGGAGAGTCTGGGGAGTACATGCGAGTGAAGAGCTCGCAGATCTGGGCGCGGGTGGCTTTGGTGAAGCTTACTTTCATATCGATCCTGCCCGGTCGAATCAAGGCTTCGTCGAGCTTTTCCGGGAAGTTGGTCGTCATCACTAGTACTCTACCTTCGTGGGAGGCGACCCCATCAATGGCATTGAGAAGTCCTGAAAGGGAAATGCCTTGGTTATTGTCTTTGCCTTTGCCTTTGTTTGACTCCTGGGCGGTTTGGATAGCTTTTGTAATTTCGGCGCCGATTTTCGCGGCGGCGTCGGTCGTATCGCTTTTCGTGTCTTTTTCAAGATCCTGCCGCTTGGACAGGCCGGCGCTGTCGATGTCTTCGAGGAGCACTACACAGCGCCGCGGTAGACTGGTGAACATGAGACCAAGATCCTCTTCAGTGAGAGTGGGCTCGACAAGCGAAATACAATAAATATCCAGACCAAATACACCAGCAATAGCCCATGCGAGACTGCTCTTCCCTGTTCCAGGAGGACCAAAAAATAGGTAGCCTCTTCTATATGGAATTCCTCGGTTGGCGTACCACCTAGGTGTAGAGGGATGTAGATATTCGTTAATATCCGCCAAGACTGCATCTTTCTGACTGCGCTCCAAAACCACCGTTTCCATTGGCCGAGATGGCCTGGTCGCAACCCTGTGCCAAACACTGCGTCCCCGTCCCCGTTGGTCTTTGGGTGCAGGCCTTCGCACCACTGTACAAGCTTTTTCCTTGTCTAGATAATGGTCACGGGTTTCCTTTATCAGATCTTTAATCGGCTGAGTCGATCGTCCGATGCATGTCAAGCTAATGCTTTCATCTTCTGTGAAGACATTCCCTCCCCAGCCAGCAGTCATCATCGTCTTGTTTGAACGTTTGAATTTGAAGAGCCGTCCGCAGTGGAAGAACCAATGAGTACCAAAGTATGGCTGGAATTTCGGGGGTACCTTGGCGTCCCAGTTGCTGAAGTTGATGTAGCTTTCGGAATCCATCTCTTCGTCCACTTCAACACCATCTTGCAGATCCCAAGCGCTTTCGTGACCAGTCTTCGCCATCAAGCTGCGGGATTTCTTCGAGATGTCCTGAGCGGCAAGCCACTCCATGACGTGATCGTAGATGTCATCATCAGAATTAATACTAACGAAACTCATAAAGTATTCTTCAAACCAATTTGACGCATGGTTCCATCCGTATTTGCCAGCTGTGAAAAGACCAAATGTTAAAAGACATATCGAGACCACCAAGGTAACGTCGAATCCCAAGACTTCCCACAGAAACTTTGAAATGATAGAATAGCCCGGAATAAAAGCTTCCAAAATGTTTGCTGGTAGTTGCGTGATGCTGGTCGTTTGGTTGACATCAGAAGTATTGACGCCTTGCAGGTTTCGAAGAGCGTTGAAAGCCATAGCTTGACCTGGGACTTAGGATGCGTAGAAACGTTTCCTGTAAGCAGATGACGACCTGCGGGTTGTCGAGCAACTCGTACAAGTATCAGACGTTTGCCATCTTCGCCTCTTTCACCACCATGGATTGCTGATTGGTGAAGAGATTGGTGAAGATGAGAGATGTAGGCACAGAGTAAAACTGGTGCTTTTAGTGAAAGTGGGGTACTGCTATTGGTGTGAATCTGGCCCTTCTCCCTTCTTCATTCTCATTCTTTCACCATATCACTTCACGGTGGAAACAAACAGCAAAGTAACACTTCGCTTACAACGAGAAGAAGCTGTAGATGTGTCTTCCAAACTCTAGCTGTACAGAAGGGTGAGTCATTCACTAGACCACGTGTTGGCTGGTGTTGTTGCGGGCAATGCTGCGTCTAGTACAGAGAAAGAACCATGGCGAGCTGAAAGAGCCCAACTGGGCAGTCACAGGTTCATTGTGCTTGGGCTGAAGGCAAGAGCGAGCCCTATACCCTAGTAACGATCGTAACGTCTACATCGCCGCCACTCTCTCCAAAACCTCGCAAGGCACTCGGTGGCCTGCATATAGTAGCGTTTGTTCCATTCTTCTTGCCGAATCTAGGTTGAAAGCTTTGCCTTCAACACAAACTGCTACGGCTTGACGGCGATTCTTCAGCCCATTTGGGGACAAGCCCTGGAGTCATTGGACTCCTTTGGAACCATTTTAAGAGTACATTGTGACACATTGAGGTGAGAATTTTCATACGTTGGAGAACTGATGATTTTTCGCTATGACTGCCCTGGTCCAGCTGCAAAATTACTTACTCTGCCAAGGCTGCCCTGTCACCGTCTGTGTTACACAAGAACTAAGATGCCTTACCATTGGCCGGGAGTTTCCAGGTTCGCGCCACCACGCTAGGTAGAAGTAGTTTTAAGTGGCGGTGCAACGCTGTGCCGCCTGCTGCATGCAACCCCGTACGGGAATAACAAGTGTCATTGCATGAAGAAATCAGCGGCTCAAGCATTTATCATCTATCATATCCATCATCCGTCACAAAAAGGCGGTATGCCACCATACAGTTAGAGGACGTATCGGGCTGCGGAGTGGCAATATTATGAAGCGCCTACGGCTGCGTCAGCCGGTATGTTCACCCACCTCAGCTTCCACAAGAACTACGCTCTCACATGTAGTAATATTGTTGAGCATTCACCATCTTCAGCGCTTCCTTGTCATCATGGCACAGTCGGACGCGCAACCTCTGAAATTCCTGCATCGACGCTGACGATACCCCCAATGTCTCCGAAGTAACACATTCCTGCCCCCTCTCTTGTCTACCTCTCGAGTGTATTATTACCATGGTGCCGTCTCCCGTTTAATAATATCGATGTTGTCAGCTAGGGGAAAGGGGGTTTGGATTGGCCCTCATTGTATCCGAGGTTTGATCAGGGGCTCTGCTTGACAAGAGACCACGGCGGACTCGTGTCCTTTTCGTGTCCTTTTCTAGCAGTAAGGAGGGTGGCATGCAGATGACTCTCGGCGCATTCGGACCGAATGGCGGCTTCTTTCTGACTCATACATAGTCTAATTCGTACGAGGATTGCTCTTGTCATCACAGGCATCAAAGATGTCGCGTATTCCCATCCCCTTCCGAGGTCTATAGATCGATCTATCGTTAGCTTCGTCGTATTCCTCCTAATCATCGTCATCTTTGGGTTTTCGAAGCGCGAATTGTTCTAGGCTGGCGACTAGTCATTCAAAGCCGCCACAAGTGCTCGGACGCTACTTGTCCTGACTGAAGAGATTGAGCGGAGTTCAGGTTTGCTTTTGATGCCGTGCTCTGGAAAGGTATGCATGTCATTGTTCGAATATTCGAACAGTCGAATTTGAAAGCATTTTCCGGACGGGGTGGAATCGATAAGTAGGTCACGGCACGAAAAGGTATATCATTGATTTGACATATTTCATTCATTTCGCGGCGGTTGTATCGGATTCACATAGCGTCTAGCATATATGACCTTACCCTCCTTAGGATCCATGACGACTGCGAAGTGAGTTTCTTCATTAGCAGTCGGATACGATTCAACCCAACCAACCACTTTTTCTGTAGTAAGGAACACTGGCTGGCAATCCGGACCATTTCGCGAAGCGCTCTTCGCCGCCTCTGAGTGCTGTTCCCATCTTCCAACAGCCACTTCTTTCCGTAATATGCTGTCCTCAACTACCCCTTCCATACCAGTAACTTGTAGTGTTCTTCCTGAAGCGTCTTGGGCGGCAATTTCTGACTTGGGTCTCAATTCGTCGGATTGGTCGTGGTTGGTGGTCACAATGAACTCTTTCGAAGATCTGACAACTGCTGTGTGGTTATCCTTCTCCATAGTAACAGTCCTGTCACCGTCGCTAAAAATCAGGTAGGTTGCAGTGGTCTTCATGGAGGGCAAATTGCGTTCTATCGAGTCCAAGGTCCCACCAATAGATCTCACATTGCTTGGAGATTCTAATGTAGGTATGAGAACCTGCCGGAGTATTGACGAGATCGCTGGACGAATACCCAGTAGCATAAGAAGATGATGCGAATAGAATCGTACACTGGCAAGCCAATTGCTGGAATCATGAGTGGGTCGGAAATTGAGCGACACACTCAAATTTTTCTTTACACCTGTTAGGAATCCCACGAATCCTAGGTACGTGATAGTAGTTGCAACCACTCCTCCTCCGGCTTTTTCGACGAAGTCATACTCCACAACTACCTTCCTCAGAGGGTCCATACCCCAGTCCAGTGTACGGAAGTGTAACATTTTCGTCTTGCCTTGCCCGTCCTGCACTCTGACACCTCCACTTGTACAACCCATGAGCACATCTAGGATGACGTTAAAAGCCACCAGGAGGTACATATCCACTCCAGTACTCTGGTGAAGGCCACGTAGTTCTTCAGTCTGCTCCCTATTGTGGACACGCCGGAGTAAGACACGCGCCAGCCTCCTGACATTACTAACGGAGATATTTGGGGATAGTTGGCCTACTATCTCGTCGAAAAGCCCGGGCAAAGATTCGATCTCCTCTGTGAAGTCTTTGGCCACATGCTGGTAGCGTTTTGCCGGGGGAAGAGAAAGATCGATCGTGTATTTGGGAGGCCGAAATTTGTCATAGCTGCTGTGACCTTGCTCTTTTTCTGCCACAGTGCTCGTGCCATTTGAGGAGAGTCTCTCGCGGCTTCGTAAACCTGCTGATTCCATGGTTTGCTTGGCGTAGACGGTTGTAGCTGGATTCAGATGGATATTCTTAGTAGTGGTATTTGTGGAATGAAGAATATTAAATCACAAGTGCCTTGAAACACGTAGTAATATGCACGACAATGAGCTTGGCATGGCTGTGCCAAAACTTCCGGGCGGTGGACGCGCTTACATATTTCAAGCGCTGAGACACTAGAGTAATGGCGACAATTTTGAATTTACAACGCTTCATCATTATGTCGTTCACGGCAGCTACAGCCAAGCCTCCTAAGAATAGTTCACGGTACTGAAGAAACCGATTGCAATCCTGCAGGCTTCCGTAACAAACTCCCCGAAGCCTTCCCACCTTACAGTGGCCACCTGTAAGATTAATCGCAATGACAGCAGTAGGGCGATTTCCGCAGAACCCTGTACGAGTAAGATTCTTGCCGATGTGAAAAAAGAAACATAGAGTCGGATTACCTTAATTGCTGTCGTTTAATATATGTGGTTAGCTCGGTCAAAATAGCAGCAGACCAACGCATCCTTTTCGAGGTAAAATCGTGGTAGCTCCCAGCTTCTCGGGAATATGCGCTGTAAACAAAGCTTTGTCTCACTTCTGTATGCTTTTTCTGGCACTGTGGTGTTCTGTACTTATTCCGGAAAAGACCTACCTGTTACCAACGAAGATGCTGTAACGATGCCATACCCGGAAATTGACACTGTTGACTGACTCTTGACTTTAGCTCTGAGTGGTGTGGTGTCATGTGCTTGAGGCTCGTCTGATTCTCGAATTCAAAGCCCAAGGTCCAGTGGCCACGTCTCTAATCTGAACCAGAGTAATAGTAATATATTGAATCTGGACGGTGGTTGAGCATCAACACTAGAGTTCGAACGAATCAATTCATGACGCTTCAGAGTACTGAAGGTCTAGTTGCATGGGGCTGTGTAGTAACACAGGATCGAGTCACCAGTGTCTGATGATTCATTTGCTATATTCCGTGAATGGACACCCGCAGCGGGATCCTGTAAGCCTTGAGATTTTCTCTCGACCGTTCTAATCATCTCACCCAAGTACTCCACAACAAATCAAGTGCTTTCAAAAGTCGAGACAAGATCGAATTGATTGCAAGATGTGCTGTTGGCCATACGCAGACGTTGAGCTTGAAGACGCACCGCCGCCTAAGAAGAAGGAAGAAAAGAAGGAATACCAGCTAGTGTCCGACCAGTTGCAGCTTCACCCGTTGGTAAGTTTAATAATCGGTTTCTTACACTTCCTCATATTCACCTCGTGATTCTTCCACCCCATAACATCTTCGATCCTTTTTCATCCTTTCACAACACACCTCCGACAAACATCATTCTTTTCATCAGCACACGATACCAAACCTAGAATGAGCTTCCACTACACCTACGTGCCTCCCGCACCAGCGCCCCACCCGTGGGATCCTAAGCCCAAGAAAGTAGAGGTTGCCAAAGCACCTGCCCAATATGTCTATGGCTACTATGTAATGGTCTTAATTCATATCCCCTTAACATCATCCCCTTCTCACACACTAGCTAAATTCACCTCACAGACCCCTCCAGCAATGATCTATCAGCCGCCGACTGCCGCTTGTTACTACGCCCCTCAACCTGCCCCTGAGCCCGTCAAGACCAATTACTGGTACGGTGCCAGCAAAGCAGAAGTAGACAAGCGCAACATTGAAGCTGCACACGCTACCGGCGCTACCAAGCCTGTTCAGTTAGTTCCGCACGGTACAAGCGCGGATCAGCAATTCTACGTGAAGGAGCTCGATGGCAGTTGGACTTTGCGTACGACAACAGATATCATGGGCAGCTGTCTGCCGGGACATTGGGAGTATGCTCAAGGCGGATATCCTTTCTTCGTACGCAAGAAGAAGGATTGAGGTAAGCTGGAATCGCATTGCCAAAGCGTGCTATGCTAAATTTAGTGCAGCTTTGAGCTTCTGGCTTTTGCTACATGGGTACATCTCTGCAGGTTTAGCTTAGGCTCAACAATTTTTCCATTTGTTAGAAGCGCTAATTATCAAGCATGATTCAAGTTCGCACAGAAGGGTTACATATCTCGGAGTTGGCAATTGGTACTGAGAGGCAAAATACAAGAGCCTGTGCTGCTCAGCATCCAAATTGGAGGTACAGCTACTCTCGTGTACCACAGCAACCATAGGCTAGATAGATCACAACAACCATTTCTATCTTGCTTATCTCCGAGTGGGCAAATGCATGTGTTGTGCTTCCAGCTGTTTTTGGTGCATAACGGCGCCGTATGGAGAGCCTCGAACACTCTCCTTTTCGATCCCCACCACCCACGCCAACCTCAAAACTGCGCAATATCATGCTCTAGCTCTCCGTAAAATCTCCCGTTGCCGACGTCATTCTACCCTCGCCACACTCCCACCCAAACTCTCCAACCCCTCTACTTCCCACCCACCTCCCACCCAATCAACCCAAACCCGGGCCCATCCCCCACAACAAAGATGCCCTCCCCAACCTACACTACCACACCCCTAACCCTCCCCCTCCTCCCCCGTGGCTCCCACCTCATAACCCCACACATCACGAAGACGCTCTCTTCGCAAATCTCAGGCATAAAATCCGGGCTGCTGCACTTGTTCCTGCAGCATACGAGCTGCGCGCTGAGCTTGAATGAGAATTACGATGAGGATGTCAGGAGGGATATGAGTGATGCGTTGGATGGTGAGTTGGGGGTTTGAGTGTGAAAGGGGGCGGGGAAAAGGGATTGTGAGAGTGGGAATTAGGGCGCATGGGCTGACTGTGTATGCGCCGAGCAGGCCTAGTACCGGAAGACACCAACTCCAAAGGTCTCTACCGCCACGACGCCGAAGGAAGCGATGACATGCCCGTACTTCTCTCCCCTTCCTCTCTCCCTTCCTGCCTGCCATCCCTCCCTCCTTTTCCTTTCCTTTTCCTTTCCCCTAACGCACCACAGGCCCACATCAAATCCGCCCTGATAGGCGCGAGCGTGAGTGTGCCGATTATGGATGGAAAACTAGCCCTTGGCACATGGCAGGGAATATGGTTTCTAGAGTTTCGGAATGGGAAACAGAGGAGAAAGTGCGTTGCTACTGTGCAAGGGGTTGGGGTTTAGGGGGTGCAGGCGGTGAGGTCCGAACATGGAATAGCCCTGTTTACGGACGGCAACCATGCAGTTTTGCTGGGTACTATCATAAACATCAGACACGAACAACAAATAACACCGCCCACCGCCCGTCCACAGCGCAGCCTCCGCAGCTCTGAGTGTCTATCGAACTCTCCAAGCACCCCTATTCCTACATCTCATCCGCTCATACTGACATGACGCCTCCGACGTCAAGCACTCGCAGACCTCCAAACCTCCTGACCTTGGGGAGAAGCCGTGGCGAGCTCGCGAACGGCGGTAAAGAACGCGAGCTTGTACAATACTTGATGCGAAGAATGCAAAGAAAGAATGCGTTCTAGCTGTTTTTAACTAGCTATAGAAAGTTGATATCGATCCTACTCAGGCATGCGTCCGCTCATGTTTGCGGCCAAGCTTCTGAATGTAACTTCACAAGCATTGTCAAACTTGATCCAATCAAAAACCCGAAAAAATGATATGCGTAGGAAAACTCTGACAAGGAGTGTGCTTTACTACGATCAGCCGAAAATTATGCCCTGAGAGTTTCTTACCCAAAGGTTTCTGGGGTTATGTCACTCATTTCTTCTCTGCATATACTTGAGATAGCGGTATATTGTGCGCTCAATTCTCTCACTCAAAATGATTTAGAAAGGGCTAGTTGCCTTTTCGCTCAACTCCTCCCCGTAATACTTTTTCATTTCGAAACGTTCATTTTCTCCCCTGCGTCTATATTCTCATCATTGTCTGATACAAGCTCGCTACCAAAACCGTAAACTCTACGGCTTTACTCGACTACTTCTCGCGCTTTGTGGGAAGGACATACTCGCTATTAGAGCTTTCATCACACTCAAGTCTCGTCATACTTTACTCGAACAAGTTTGTGATTCGCATAAGATGCTATATTGAGAAAGACAAATGTCAGCAGCTGCATCAGGCCGTCACACACTCCCGTTCAAAGAACCCGTCGACCCCTTCTTTTCTACTGAACCTTCGAATCACCATCGGAATGGCCCGTCTTCCCGGAAGCCATACTGAGCGTAACCATAGGCCTTGTTAGTAGCTTCCATCCAATACTGCCGCCATGACATACACTAGCTCGGACTTTTGATACTTGGGACGAGGAAGGAAGCCAAGAAGATTTGCAGGAAGAGGACAGATTCCACGGTGCTGATCTGCGAAATACGACGGGGGCGAGATGGCTTCTTGGAGCTGAATGGGAGAATAAGGGGTTTTGATATGTTTTCATAGGCAGTTTCGGCCGTCTTAATCAGGGTTGCGATTTCCTGGCTTTTCGTTTGGCTCGGAGGGGTTTAAGCCGATTAGAACCGAACAGGAGGATACGGCTCTGGTAGACGAAGATGGTGGGACCCGTGGAGTTTTAAATATTGCGGTGTGTTGACAGTTCATGAACCTTGGCAGCATACTGCTCGCATCACTACTCGTGACAACGCTACCTTAATGATTGTATCATACTCCGTCCATGACGTCGAGAAAATATCTGGGAATAGTAACAGGGGTCTACTATGTTGTTCTTCATGGCGTTTGTTAGAATACCATCGTTTCTTTCGAGTCAGGGCTTGCTGGGTTTTATGAAGACTTCTGCGATGCTCCGTTGCTGAGAAGAACGGAGGGTTTCGCTGTTCATGACTCTTTTAAGCAGCTGGACACTTTGTGTTTATGAAGAAATCTACCCCGCGGGCGACTGATACATCACAGCGACACTTTCGTAAAAGCGTTCCTTTACGTCGTCCTCTTTGTCTGCTCTTCTGTCCTTTATGGCAAGCTCGAGAGTATATCTCCGAAGCGTAGGGGCGCTGTTGCGAAATGTTGAGAGGAAATGGGTAAAGCCGGTCACATTGGAGGGAAAAACCCCCCTTTTCCCGAACTCGTAAAGCATCAACCTTCTCACGACAAATTACCCCAGTGCCACAAACCCCTCCACCACACTACCCCATCTCCCCTTTACGACCTCAATATTAACCTAGAGAAAGCACCCGAGAATTAAGCTCTCGGTCACCACTAATAACCTCGAAGGATCCCACACGGCTTCGCATCAGGTCCAGCAGAGCCTGAGCCATCGCATCGAATGCTTTCATAAATACCACGGGCAACAACAGAGCCCATGAGGCGAAGGTATAGTGGATCGCGAGTGCGGTCAACATTATTAAGGATAACAAAGGGTTACGTACTTGGACGAGCGCAAGAGCTGCGCATGTTGTCCACCCCCCCCCTAGGCTACCCAAATTATCCCTCCCATCAACGGCCTAAAAGTCTTCTAATTTCAACACAACCGCAACACAATGGAAGCACTACCCCGAATCCGGGCAAAGTAAAAATATACAATGAGATTGTTAGAGCATCAGGCAGCGCTGTATGATTTTGTACGAGGAGCGGGAGGGGGGTTTTTCTTCAGGGGGCAGGAGTGGGGATAATGGTCGTAAAGATGTGGGGGGGTAGGAAAGGGGGGGATTTACTAAGGAATAGAGAGGGGGTGAGGAGGGGTCGACGAGTAGTATGAGAAGGTAAAGAGAAAGGAACTATCTTTTGGGCCTCGCAGTAGGATAGAAATTCCTCCGTGTGATGAGATCCGTAGCCGTCCATAATTAGAAGTCTCCAAGCACCTCGTTGATGCACCTTGAAAAAGCGATCAAAATGTTTGATTCATTGAAGAGATATCCAGTCGTTTGAGTAGCCAGTTTCCGATGTAGTAAATAGTACATCGTCCTCGATATCATTGTGAAAGTGGGGAATTAATAAATTTATCCCCGTGAGTACGATGATGAGAGGTATATTCTTTCCCTCGCCATTAATGCACTCAATTGCAGTGCAAAATTCGCGATTATCAGGATTCTTCATGTAAATTCTTCTTATTGAATCCCTAGTAACAATTCAATCGGCTTGAGCAATACCCATGCGACAGCCTGTTTCATCAAAATTTCATGTATCTTCGGAAGTTATATCATATTTCTCAACCACCTCTTTAAACAGCTGAAAATGCTTTGCTAGTAGGTTCAAATCGTGTGCATTCTTTCTAGCCACTGCCAAGGGCTTTCGTTTAGCTTTGTGAAGATCAGGTTGACGATCTAGCCATCGCTTGGTCCAATCAGATCCTAATGGAGGTGGTTGAGCCCATCGAGGGAAATCCTGTAGCTCGGAGGCAGCACGTTCCACCGTATGTAACCTTATTGGAAGGCCTAATTCATCGAGATTCTTACAGTAGGTATGTAAGGCTAGGTCCTGATCAGGATCTAGTTTCCTATTATGAAGCCCTGGTACGGCTGATGCAGGTGGATGACCCTTCAGTCGAAATCGTAGTCTTTGGAGAGGAACATCAAATTCACGTGCAATTTGTGCCCGAACCGTAATTTTTCTCGTGTTTATAGCGTCAATAGCAAGCTGGATTCGCTCCTCAATTGATTCGTATCTTTCGGCCATGTGGTTGAATTTTGATTAATTGATGAAGGTGGTAGGGTAGGATAATGGAAATTCGGGTTACATGGCCGAGTGGGTTATATGGCCGCGACCCGCTCTCTCTCCCTTCCCTCCAAATCCATCAACGTACAAAGTATCATAAGGTACCTTTACTCCCCATGCGCAATAACACCCACAAAAAACATCACACCCCCACCACCACCAACCACCAAAGGGTCCCCGTAATAGCCGCCCAACCCCCCTCCACCCCTCCTATCCATCATCCCTGCTCTTAGTCCCCGGGTGCTAAGCGCTCAAACTCCCAAACCCGCAATGTTTCACACAACACCAGGACACCAGCGCGTAACCCAACACGTAGGTAGAGTAAAGTGTTTCAAAAATCGGATCAGGATGGTGAAGGCCCTAGAGTATAGATTTTTTGTTTCGGGAGTCTTTGGTGAGCCTAGTCTATTTGTGTGTGGTATGTAAGGTAGTCAGTCAGTATAGGTACTACATATGTAGCTCAAAGAGGGTCAGTTTTTTGCTTTGTTCGAGGGGTGGATGGGGTTTTGGGGAGTGGTAATTAGGTAGATTTTTGAGAGGGATTGGGGTTTGTTGTTTTTAGGTGTAGGTGAAGGGGGTTTTTTGGGGCTTGGGAGTGAAGGTTTTTGGCTTGGTTAGTTCACGGAGAGACGGTCGCGCGAGGTATGGTGGTAGGTATATTGGTAGAGACTGTGATTGATGGATGTGTTTTTATGTAAAGAATGTCATCTTGAATTCAAAATCCAATTCTAAACACTTAGGAGAATGTAATGCATGCACGCCTATATCCCATATCCAAAACTTTATCCCAAACCATTCTATTCAAACCGTTCCCTCAATCTCTATTCTCTTAGTTGTTGTAGCTGAACCCCCAAGGAGCAGCGCTGCCACCCCGCCGAACACGGTCGCGACCAGCGAATTTGGCAGATCGCTTTTTACTGCCAGCCATGACCATTTGTCCACCGACACACTTGGTTCCGCCGGCAACAGGCTGGAAGACGACGTGGGATGTGCTGTCGCACATGCCGATCTGGGTTCCGTCGGGGCTGCAGACTTCAGTGCCTGGGGCACTGCAGGAGGAGGATCCAGCTGCGCCGGCAGCGGGAGCGGCACCGGAGCCGCCGGTTGCGGGAGCTGGGACAGCTGCGGGGGCAGAGCCAGTGGAGCCGGAGGAACCCGAGGAGCTTGATGATGAAGTGTTGCCGGGGGCGACAGCTGGGGCTGGGGCGGCGCTTGGGGCGGCGGAGGCGACAGGTGGTGATACAGCTGGGACGCTGCTAGGGGCTGGGGGAGAGCTAGGAGCGGAGCTTGCACCCGCAGCGAAAACGCCGCCGGACGAGGAGGGTTGAGGCGCTGAGGCGCTGGACGAGCTGCCGGACGAGCTGCCGGATGAGCCGGATGAGCTTGAGCCGCCAGAGGCAGCGCCGCATTTGGGACCAGTTGGTGGCAGGGCCTTAGCGGACTGCATTTGGACTGACGGTCCTGGGTTCGGAAACTGAACGTCTCCACCTTCGCTGGTTGTGCAGTCAGATACTGGAACGTTGGCAACGAACATGTCGGGGAACGAGGTGTCTCGCTTCGTCGTCTCGATCTCCTCTCTCTTCTTAGACCCGCCGGTGACGGTGACGGGAGCGCAATTCATGTACATTTCGCGGTTGCCGATCTTGTTGAACCACGTCCATGCCAGGCTGTAGTCTCCCGGAGCAATGCCTTGGGGAATAGAGTACTCGAATTTTGCAGCACCGCTGCCACTGGGGTCCTCACCAAGATTTCCGGCTGCACTGGCTGGGCAGCCGCCGATGATGGAGTGAATGACCATCCATTTGGAGTCTTTGGTGGGCTGCTTGTCCTTGGTGAGAGAGATCTGGCAGGAGCCACCACCGTGGACAGCACTGCCGATAAATGAGAGTGTTTGGTTCACGCCGATGGGCATGATGTTGCTGGCTCCTTCTGCATCGAAGGCTCCCGTTCGTAGCTTGCATGGGAAATCTGCCCCCGTCGCAATAAGGGGGGAGTTGCTGAGCGAGGATTTGCCGTAAGGCGTTGGTGTTGCCAGCTTCATGTGAGCGTTAGCAGTGATGGAGAAAGCCATGGCGGCTGCCATGAGCGTGGTGTTTGTGAAATGCATGTTGTTCGATGTAGGTCTTGCCGGAAGATCTATGTGTGAAAAGATGGTTGGTAGATTGATTTTGATGTTGGTTGATGGTTCTGGGAAAGGGAGCCGATGTTTCGAAAGAAATCTGGTTGTTGATGATTTAGTTTGTGAGTCTGAGGAAGTTGTCTGGAGAAGGAAGAAGAGAGAGAAGATGAGGAATTATATAGATATGGAAAGCACTGGAATGCTTCGGACCTGAACAATAACGAGTGATAAATCAAAGGAAATGTACATCGGTGCAACGCACAATAGGATAAATTTCTTTGTGCATCGACTAGACAATTGGGTTAGGTGGACGTAAAATGACGATACAATAGACAATAGGGACAATGGCGAATGTTCACCCTACAATTCGGGATCGTAGGACACATAAGAAAAGGAACAAACAATTAGTGAGATAACAATCAGGGCTAAACTGAACAATGGGAACCTACCTACGAACAGTAAAACTGACAATAGCAATGTCCGCTTATCGTAATATGTGCATAAAGAATCTTTGTACAATGAATGGAATGTCTGCGCCGGGCAAGACAATGATAAGGGACTGAGAGAAAGTAAGGTCTAGCCTGACGCGAAGATGAACGAAGCTGGTTGGAGTTGAGTAGATGGAGGATAGAAAGTGGCAGCATCGAGCATTATATAGTATCTTTTATCGATGACGATGCCAGCAGAGTGTGACTCCTTCCGAGGGACGATCAATCACACTCCGGACAACACAATCGTTCATCAAGACCAAGGTCCATAATCACGGCCATTGGAGTAGCGACCGCTGAAGAGTCAGGCTTTCTGACAGCGCCTGGAGCATCACCATTGATTTCAACGAAACAAGGTGCACGTGAGACGTATTGAGACGTTAGAATGCCGGGGTGAAGATTGCGGGCCAGTGAGACCACAGTCACGTAGATGCATATGAAGCAAGGCCTGAGTAAGGGGCTCGTTGTGGAATATGAGGCTCTTGGCCCTTGGGAAGCGCGTGGGAAACAACGATTGATATCTGCAAGTCGATATGACGGTGATTGGCCAGCTGAAGTTGACGACGGTAAGTAAAAGCGAAACGTGGTAGGCCGTGCATGGGAAAGGGCTTTGAGAAGCACGCTTCCTGGCATACGTGTACCACAGTCGATTTGGTGAAGCAGAACAAAGAGTGGTATGGGAATCGTTAGTGGTTGAAAGAAAGGGCAGGATGTCGAGTAAATGCGAGGCATGGTAGCCAATGGCGTGGAGGGACAGGGCCTTGTCTGACGAGGTCGGCCAGTCGGTGTCTATGCGGGGTTTGCTGTCTACTCTAATCCGAAAGAGGGAAAGCTTGGCAACAACCCCACCACGCCCACTTCCATCTTTCCTGGCACCACAACCACTAAGGTACAGTACCACTGAAATCGACACAACAGAGTGTTTCATCGCCGAAACACTCCTAGTGAGTTGCACAATATATACACCGTCTCTCGAATACTCCGTATGCGCTGACCAAACAACGCACAGGGCAAGCTTGCCACTGACTCAAAGTAAGAATACTATCCATCAGCCCATACCACGCTCCGCTACCTTTCCATTTCCAAATGTTTCAGCGAGGATGCACGTTAGCGTCACGTACTTTATCGCCAATCTGGAGGCTTACGCGCGTCGCTACAACGTTCATACGTCCCTGCTTCCCCCCTGACCCATTGGTCCAGGGTACTGCGAACGGCCTCCTCTCGATACCTAGATGCGGTTTTCTGTCTAAACCCACGAATCTTCCATAGCCAAACTTCCAATCCTCGCGCTACCCGTTGTCCAAGCTCTTCTCAGCTATCAGTCCGCTCCCTTTGAACAATTGCACTACGCTAGCAATCGTATTCGGCATCTAATCCAGCATCCGTCTTGGCCAATTTGTGTAATATGCAATGGCAACAATCACATTGAGAGATATATCAAAGTCGTGGCAATGATGCGCATCGGCCGCGACTTGAAGACACGGGAGCAAGGAACGAGCATCGTTCCCGGAATTTCGGTACCGTCAGGGGCGGGGGAGAACCAGTCCGGGTGGAATCCAAGTACGATTGCAAAAAGACGAGTGTAAATATCTTCGACCAGTGGGGCTATAAGGTCGGGAGCCGGGAGTGGGGCCGATGGATCTACGGGGAGAGAGGAATTGGAGAGGGTCTTGATAAAATAGCCGAACCAAGAATCAACGAGGGTGTCGTTGTGCCAGTATGGCGTGGTGTCTGGAGGAGTCGTCAGTAGCCAGGTAGTGCCGCTGATAAGTCTTGTAATGTTGAGACTATCAGAGAAGTACGGGCCTAGATCACTTGAGTAGGGAGCTTGACGCGTGTAGGTTTGGATGCGACCGTTGGTATCGACAGTAATTTTGTATGGAGCGGTAAGGAAGGTAGGTCGGCAAGTTAGCCAAGGCGAAGAGGTTGTGTTGATGCGGAGGACTTCTGGATATGGGTCAAGAATTGTGTTGTCGGTTTTGTAATTGTCGAAGGATACCGTAAGGTTGGCACGAAGAAAACCAGCAACCAGCATAGTGTCGCATACTTCGCGATATTCTTGCGATGCGTTCGAATGAACAGGTGATAGACCTTCGCGGACCTCGAGCGCAGCCTTTCAATTGTTTTGACTGCCCATAGGTTGGGATATACCATGGCACTCAACGCTGCGTCCACTAGGAGCGAGCTGGGGTACGATGAATCGATCGACTGCATTCATAATATAAAAGACTGGGTCTAGGTCAGCCGGTTCACATTGGACCTTGATTCCAAAGCCACGGTGGTAGCTCTGTATGCTTGTACTTCTCCAAGACTAGACTGGGTATCCAGACTGAAAGGGAGGAAAAATCTACCACGCGCCACCCAAGGTGGAAGAGCTGTCCCATCACTGAAGTTGGATTTCGCAACGTAATTATGATCTGAGCCTGTAGTTCTATTGCCGGACTTGAAGACCGGTAAGTACGGCACTGAGAATGTGGAGTTCCCCTGAATAGTAACGATGTCTGTCTGGAACAAGCCGCTCAACGACACAGCAAGTACGTTGGCCGATACACTTATGGCACATACGGCTGCGAGGAGAAACTGCCGAGAACGCAGAGCTCCGTAAATAACTAGCTGTGGCGGTAAAGACGTGTATTTGAGGTCTAATGATTCCGAGGCCGTTCCATCGCTTTTCCGAAGTTCCTCAAAAGGCTCTAACCCATAAAGTAGTCGATTCAGTAGGACCCAGAATGGCTCGAGAAATGTAGCGAACACCACAAGGATATAGTTCAGGACGATATTGGTCACCACAGGACTCTTCGACGGCAACGGCAATCCAAGGTGCTATTGGATTCGAAAATGTAAGGCCACCAAGCTTTGTCAAAGCGAGTAAAAGTACGCCAATAAAAATGCCGGCTACAGTCCACGTCATCTCTAAAGGCCGAAACAATCCAGGCTTCTTGTTGACAGGATCATACTCTTCAGCGTAGGTTTCTGGCATGGTCTTAGGAGTCTTTGGTCGAAATGCTTGCTGTTTCAGGTCGCATTCGCTGACTGTGAGGTACATTTTCCCGTTCCGGATAGGCGCTAAAAGCTCTCTATCGTCTCTAACTTCTCCATCAGTCAATTGGGGCACTACAGCTTCAACTGATTTCATCCCCGTTAATATATTAGGTGGCGTTGCTCCTCTGGATTTTATTGGGAGTTTGTTGATTCCTCCCAGGCTGATGCTCGGCGTCATTATGTCTACTAAGTCAGTCACCGATGCTGGATCTTTCCTAAGCTGGCTTCGACGAATCCTTGAATCAGCCATAAGAGCCAGAGCAAAGACGGTAATCAGGCCAAGAAGGGCCTCGACAACTATCGCTAAATCTCGAATTACCACGACGGCATTGGTACTGCCTCGAACTATTCCAAGTCTTGGACCAGCAATACGAGCATCCGTGGTGAAGAGGTTTCTGACTGCAAGCGCAAAGAGCAGCTTGTGCGCCTTTTCAAAACTCTTACCCAATGTCTCGGCGTCTAGATAATCAGCCAGCTCTAGACGACTGGCACCAACGGCAAAGCCAACCATATCGGTGATTGTGGAATTTATTCCTAACTTCTGGAGTCGTAGTCGCTGATCAACAACGGAGGTGGTCCGGGAAATATCAGACCTTTGGGAATTGGTCATTGCACCTGTACCGATAATGTACTCAAATTTACTCACGTTGAACATCTCGCTTGCCAGCGGTACCGGCGATGCCTTAGGTACAATATTTGAGACTGCCATGTTCGGAACTGTTATTGTGGCATTGACACTTTGGACCCAGTAAGCTGGTTCACAAAACAGTGCGGTAATATTCGGAATTTGAGATTTTAAGTTTGCCGCCCAATGGGCCAGGAAAGTGTGCGAATTGTTTGGCGCTGCACAGCCAAGTCCATACAACGAATAATCTATACGTTGATCCGAGTAGCAGCCAATATACAAACCAGCGAACGGTGAAGAATCCTCAAAACCGATATTCCCAGGCGTAGATACACATCCTCTTCCACTGTCATAACCCTGATCGATTGCCTCATCACTCTTGGTGACTATCGCTGGTTTGCAAGATAAGGGTGTGCTGTACATGTCGGTTGCTGCTGTCTAACTTTCGTTAAGTAAGGGCGGCTAGATCTTTTGTTCTACATCAAATGGAGCAATCGCCGCATCAGCGGTCGTGAATGCTGGTAAGTCTTGCCCTAGCCACAGAGTTTCATAAGCTGTCATCATGAAGTCGGCATTAATGGCAGAGAATTGGTCGTTGAGAGGTCTTAGCCCGGCGGTCGTTGTGCCCACTGAGAGAACAGTACGTTTGATCTCGGATTTCGTAAATATTGCACTCGCAATTGGAGTGACAGACCAGAATATCACCAACGTTATTGCACCCGCAAAGAACACCGACCAATGTCTAGCAAAAGAGATTAGTGGGTATTAAGTGGAGTTTGCCATCTAAGTTACCGTCTTTGAAAGGCTCTGGGAGGACCCCATGCAACAAAGTCAAACGGATAGTGAAGGAATAAAGAATCTTCTGCAGTGACGCCGCCATCTTTTGACATCTGAAAGTATGGCTCAAGTCGTTTGGCATCAAGATCGCCCCAGGCTCAGAACATACTGTAAGACACCGCCACCAAAGTGGGGAAATACAAGTAGCCGAAACTCGTTGTGGGGGAGAAATTGCCGGCAGCGAAAGCTATTCCACCGTCCCGTTGGCTTCTTCGTGATAGAAACTCAAGAACTGCGATCAAAGCCATGGTAAAGCCAATAGTACTCAATTAAAGAGGCGCTCGAAGAGTAACAGGTTTCCATGTTGAACTAGCATCTTCTACCAGAATCGTCAACAAGGTCCACGTTAGGGTTTTGCTGAGATACCTTTGAGAGTTCTTTTATTTCCACGAAACCTCATAGTGGCATGTGCACAGGTCTCTTTCAAATCCCCAATATTTTTTTGGTAGATTTCCAACCTGACGGGTTGCTTCTCAAAATTGTGAAATAAGAAAGCTATTCGGGAGTGATTACTAATAGAATAGGATTACATCCAACGATCGGATTGGGAGAAAGATGGTCAAGTACGTGCACATCGCTTGAGAATCAGCTTGGGACAAGAATATCAAGGACATTCGGAGAAGGTACATAATGACATGTGAGATGGTAGGATATTTGAGTATAGACTGAGGTTCGGAAGCCGGTTTTGGATAGCCGCCTGCTGTGGCAGTAGCATACTGGAAAGCTAAGACTTTCAAATGGGGCACAGCAAGAGGCTTGCCCCGAGAGAGCAATTTAGTACTAAAGCAACCAGGGATTTCAAGACAACGAGTGTCTTTTTATGGTCCAGCAAACATGAACTTGAATTGGAAGCCTCTGATGGGATATATCACTATCACAAAAGAAAATAGATATGATTCAAACCGACGCAGTGCATGGCCGTATACCGACAGCTAAGACTGGATGTTTAACATCCATGATATCGTACGCGCTGAGGCTGCATAAGCGAGATGATGCTAATTTAGCGCAAGCGTCAGGGTTACGAGCCCTTGCCGTTCCACAATCCGAGCTAGGGTAAACCATCGAACTTCAATTGCTTGCAAGACTGAAAGGTCCACACTGGCACAAAATCACCTCAAGATGACAACCCGACCCACAGTCACCATTGCCTCCGCTGATGGCACCGCAAGTGGATCAACTCACCCTCTTCCGGCGGTGTTCAAAGCGCCAATCCGTCCGGATATCGTTCAGTATGGTCCAAACATCCGTCCTACACCTTGCTCGACTCAAAGAGGCTGACGGCATTATAGGACAGTCCATTCTGGGATGGCCAAGAACAAGAGACAGCCATATGCCGTGAGTGAGAAAGCTGGTCATCAGACCTCCGCCGAGTCATGGGGAACCGGTGAGTTGCCCTTGTTCGACCTCTTTGATGGTTTCACTTGGTATAAGGCTTGTAGGCACGGTCGCTACATCTCCACGTGGAATAGAGTGGTTTGTGTATCGAACTGAGCTGACGCACCGCCTTCGCTAGGTCGTGCCGTGGCGCGTATCCCGCGTGTCTCTGGAGGAGGAACTCATCGCGCTGGTCAAGCTGCGTTTGGTAATATGTGTCGCTCCGGCCGAATGTTCGCACCTACCAAGGTCTGGAGGAAATGGCACCAGAAGATCAATCTTGGTCAAAAGTACGCACATAACCGAAACCATTGGTGTCTTCGATCTGACCGTGTCCTAGACGCTTCGCAACCACATCTGCTTTGGCAGCCTCCTCAGTCCCGTCTCTCCTTTTAGCTCGCGGCCATCAAATCTCCACCGTGCCCGAGGTACCCCTTGTCATTGCTTCAAAAGCTTTCGAAGGTGCTGCCATCGCCAAAACTTCTGCAGCCCTCAGTCTTCTCAAAGCCGTGGGCGCAGGTCCGGACATCAGCAAAGTCAGCAAATCTCGCAAACTTCGTGCCGGTAAAGGAAAGCTTCGAGGCCGCCGTCATCGCCAACGTCGCGGACCATTGATAGTTTACAACCCGGACGAAGATGGCAAAGAGCTTGTCCGTGCGTTCCGCAACATTCCAGGCGTGGAGACCTCCTCCGTCTTCGCACTTAATCTTCTACAACTTGCTCCAGGTGGTCACCTCGGTCGATTCATTGTTTGGACTTCGTCAGCTTTTGCTGCGCTAGATACAATCTACGGTTCTACGACCACCCCATCTGCGTTGAAGAAGGACTTCCTGCTTCCGTCGAATGTAGTCTCTAACGCTGATATCAGTCGTCTGATCAACTCGTCCGAAGTACAAGCTGTAGTCCGTCCAGCAAAGGGCGAGGCTCGAACAAAGAGATCTCGGGTGCAAAAGAAGAATCCTTTGAAAAACAAGCAGGTACTACTAAGGCTCAACCCATATGCAAAAGCTTTCAGCGAGAAGAATTTGGGGTCGGAGAAATTGGGAGAGGGCAAGCCGCTGAGGGCTGCAGAGTCATTCTCGAACGTGTTGAACGAGAATTAGCGTGGAGAGTGCCAACGTTTCAGTGGTGGGTTCTTCGGGCCAGCGGGTTCTATGTATGCGAGCAGGGTAGTGTATTGCACAACGACATTCACGCATTACCTACGTAACGGTGTCTCGAACCTAGATGAAATTCTTTGATTTGCTTGCTGTTCCGGTTCACATGTGCGGAAATGCTGATGGTTCATTGCCCATACTCCAATTGCCCTCAGCCCGTCGCCTTTCCCTCTTATGCTGCCTACTATTCCAACGGAGAAGGTAGGTCTTAGATATTGTTGGGCAGTTCCACGTGCGATCTACTCTACTGCTTAGTCTCAGCAACCAACAGACACGTGGGACGCTTTGACGAAGCTGCCCATTAAGATAACTTGGGTCATCATCTATCCGGGTAGTGCACCATTGGTGAAGATAGGTTTTTGACACCCGGTCATTAACATACCTAGATCTGGCCATTTTAGAAAAGCAAACGCAGAGTCTCTATATTCAGTCTACTTAGTGGAGGTGTAATTCTGTGAATGTCATTAGAACTGCCCATCTTTTTTTGCATATCATAGACAATGTGATATCGACATGAAGACTGAGATGTAGACTCGAACTCCAAAAGGATTGAATGCTTGTGCATGTGGTTTCACCAAGCTATCAAATGTCCTTGGATGTCCCAATCGGGTATGGTCAAATAAACTTCGCGACAACGCCATCCATCAACTAGTATTCTTAGGATCTTCGCATTTTAGGTACTGATTGGCGAAAATGTATGGTTAGGACAAAATCCTCTGGGAACCCTGGATCCAACGAGCTTGCAATCCATAGCATGGACCAATATCTGACATGTTTGGGTGCTTCTGCCTTGTCGGATTTCCGTCGCCAGTTCTTAGCTGACAAGATTGGTGCTATTGACGTCCATTCAAGATATGTACATTACGTGGCTCTCCAAGGAGAACCTCAGGGCCATGGAAGCCTTCAAGATTACAATCGGGAAGCACTGGACCAGCTTCTGGCCTACGGCGAGGAAATCGATGACATCCAAGCGCATGGTGATCAATCGAGTATGACATTCTTCATCACGCCAAGACTAGGTACGATATCACCCTGGAGCTCGAAAGCGACTAGTATTGCTCATGTATGTGGCTTTGGTAATGTCGTTAGGAGAATCGAGAGAGGGACTATTGTTACCGCCATTTTCGACAAGCAGATACCTGAAGTATCTTTTGCCGATCTACTTCATGATCCAATGACGGAAACTTTCAGCACAAGTCTCCCGGATCTTACGGCTATGTTTGGAGAACATACGCCGGCACCTGCAAAGATAATTGAACTAAGTTCAGAAAAAAAAGATTCGAGGCGTGCACTTGAAGAAGCAAACATATCTCTGGGCTTGGCTCTCGACGCTTCAGAAATAGACTACTTGGTGTCCGCCTACGCAAAAGGAGGCTCATTATCGAGATCCCCTTTCGATGTCGAGCTATTCATGTTTGCTCAAGTCAATTCCGAGCATTGTAGACACAAGCAATTCAATGCCAGCTGGACTATCGATGGGACCAAAAAGCCACATAGTTTGTTCGACATGATTCGAAACACCCACGAGAAGAATCCCAAATACGTTATTAGTGCTTACAGTGATAATGCAGCGGTACTACGAGGACTTAGCGGAAGTCACTTTGCACCTAATATATCCACAGGCGAGTGGACTCAGACGAAAGAAGTCGTTCATTACCTGGCCAAAGTCGAGACTCACAATCATCCTACTGCAGTCTCGCCTTTCCCAGGTGCTGCTACAGGATCAGGTGGAGAAATCCGGGATGAAGGTGCAGTAGGCCGAGGGTCGAAGCCTAAAGCTGGAATCTGCGGTTTCAGCGTCTCTGACTTGCTTATACCAGGCTTTCGGCACCCCTGGGAGTTAGATGAAGGGAAGCCCGCACACATTGCCAGCAGTCTTGAGATCATGCTTGAAGCTCCTATAGGTAGCGCAGCTTTTAACAATGAGTTCGGAAGACCATGCACTACGGGATATTTCCGTACTCTGCTGACAAGATTGCCTATTGGTGATGGTGATACGGAAATCAGGGGTTATCACAAGCCAATTATGATAGCTGGTGGTGTCGGTACTGTAAGGCCTCAACATGCAACCAAGAACCCTGATATCGTAGAACCGGGTGCCTATCTGATCGTCCTGGGAGGACCAGCTATGCTTATTGGCCTGGGTGGAGGGGCTGCCTCAAGCGTCACATCAGCAGAAGGATCTAAAGATTTGGACTTTGCTAGTGTACAAAGAGGAAATGCTGAGGTGCAACGAAGAGCACAAGAGGTAATCAATGCTTGTGTTGCTCTGGGCATGGAAAATCCCATCAAATTTATTCATGATGTGGGTGCCGGCGGTAAGACAATTTTCATTGACAAATGGAAGTTGAACATAGCTAATTACTAGGGACGAATAGGCTTGTCGAATGCTCTACCAGAATTGGTGCATGATTCCCACCTTGGTGCCACCTTCGAGCTACGAGAGATTGACAACGCGGACAGAGGCATGAGCCCCATGCAGATATGGTGTTGCGAGGCTCAAGAGAGATACGTCATGGCAGTAGCGCAAGATGGATTGAGCATTTTCAAGAAAATAGCAAACCGTGAGCGTTGCGGTTACTCGGTCGTAGGCAAGGCCGACGGTGACGAACAGGAAGAGAAAAGACTTGTGCTGATGGACCGTGAGTCAACACAATATCCGAAACCTATTGATCTTCCAATGTCAGTCTTGTTTGGGAAAACGCCGAAGTTATCAAGAGTAGTAGACTCGAGAAGGCTACGACTACCACCGTTTGACAGCAGTCTTGCCATGTACATGCCTAAAGCGCCAATGGATACTTCGTCTATACTCAATGAAGCCATTCGCAGGGTGCTTGCACTGCCTGCGGTGGGCTCGAAATCGTTTCTAGTTACCATTGGTGACAGGACAGTAGGTGGAGTGACCGCAAGGGATCAGATGGTTGGCCCTTGGCAAATCCCTCTGGCAGATGTCTCTGTCACTGCAACCTCGCTCACACTCGGTATGAGGTCTGGCGAAGCAATGGCTTTAGGTGAAAAACCAACATTGGCGCTGATCTCGCCAACGTCCTCTGCACGTATGGCCGTGGCTGAAGCATTGATGAACATTGCTGCTGCGGATATAATTGACGGACTTGAACGAATACGACTCTCGGCAAATTGGATGGCCGCGAGTAGTCATCCAGGCGAAGCCGCTGCTTTATATGAGGCTGTCGAGGCTATCGGCGTAGATCTGTGCCCAAAGCTTGGAGTCAGTATACCTGTCGGCAAAGACTCGATGTCTATGAAAATGAAATGGACAGACCTAGAGACGAAGGCACCGAAGGAAGTCATTGCCCCTCTGTCCCTGGTAATCTCAGCCTTCGCTCCAGCGGCGAATATAAGAAAAACTTGGACACCGGCGCTGCGCCGCTCCGAAGATGATGGCGGTAGCGAGTCAGTATTGCTGATGGTGGATTTGGCTGAAGGACGGAGGGCGCTTGGGGGATCTGCCCTTGCACAAGTCTTTGGCCAAGTTGGTAATGAAGCACCAGACGTGCGTAACGTGCAACGCATTAAAGACTACTTTGATGCCATGCAACAATTGCAAGAAGCAGATATTGTGCTTGCCTATCACGATAGGTCAGACGGCGGCCTCTTCATAACAGTAACAGAGATGATGTTTGCCGGAAGATGTGGTCTCGAGTTGATGATCGACAAGCTGTGTCCTAGCGCGGACACAAGGGATATTGTCGAGACCCTCTTCAATGAAGAACTTGGTGCCGTATTTCAAGTCCGCAAAGAAGACGAGCTTAATTTCCACCGATGCTTCGCCACCTGTGGACCCCCAGAGGGGCTTATTACTAAAATCGGTCGCGTCCCCCACTCGTCTAAACAAGATCTCACGATTTATCACAATGCGACTCTCGTCTACCGTTCCTCCCGTCCAGAACTCCAAGAGCGCTGGGCCTCCACCTCCCATCAAATGCAACGCCTTCGCGATAATCCCTCCTGCGCCGACGCCGAATATAGCCAAATCCTCGATTCCTCCGATCCAGGTCTCTCCTACAACCTCACCTTTAAGCCCTCTCAAAATATCCTTCCATTTTCAACCTCCTTGTCTGCCCGCTTGTCCCTCACATCTAAACCCCGCGTCGCCATTCTCCGCGAACAAGGCGTCAACGGCCACTCAGAAATGGCCTTTGCATTCCTCACTGCCGGTTTCACCCCAATAGATGTCCATATGACAGATCTCCTGTCCGGTCGGGTTTCGATTAATTCCACCTTCGTCGGTCTCGCTGCATGTGGCGGGTTCTCGTACGGAGACGTCCTTGGTGCTGGACAAGGCTGGGCAAAATCCGTGCTTTTGCATCCCACAATGCGGAAGCAGTTCCAAGAATTCTTTGCCAGGAAGGATACCTTTGCCCTAGGGGTCTGTAACGGATGCCAGTTCCTGAGTCGTATCAAGGAACTCATCCCAGGCGCGCAGGGCTGGCCGATCTTCAAAAGAAACGTGAGCGAGCAGTACGAGGCTCGCTTTTGTATGGTGGAGGTCTTAGATACACCGTCATCACCTTCTGTATTTCTCCACGGTATGGCCGGCTCCAGCCTCCCAATCGCAGTCGCGCACGGCGAAGGTCGTGCTTCCTTCCCTCCGAATTCTCGAACTTCAACGCCTGAAAACCTCCTTTCGCAGAACCTCGTCCCCGTCCGCTATGTGGACAATCACTTGAAACCCACGGAGTCTTACCCCGCAAATCCGAATGGAAGCCCGCTGGGGATTGCAGGCGTGCGAACGCCTGATGGGAGGGTGTTGGCTCTGATGCCGCATCCGGAGCGGACTGTACTTGGGGGAGTAGGGAGTTATATCCCAAGGGGAAAAAGCGAGGAGTGGGGAGATTTAGGACCGTGGAGTAGGATTTTCCAGAGTGCGAGGAGGTGGGTTGGGTAGATGGAGGGTGAGAACGGGACTGTGATGTATTTTGGTAGGTAACTTCTAGAGGCTGAGAATGGGCTAGTAAAGCGGTATTTGAGAGTACCATAGTACAATTCTTCGCTCATCATAAGTTTGAAAAGAAAGGAATCAAGAATGGGTCGAGGTGAACCCCCTTTCGGTGGAATAATACGAATATTCAGCATCACGCAAACACCCCTACGACTTCTCTTCTCAGTCGCAAGAATGAGCTGAGAATGCTCGCCTGTTCATGCCATACGAACGAGTCGGCCAAGTTGTGTGAGACTGTTTTGTTGCTGGTTACCCTTGGTCAAGAAACCTGGTGCTCTGTTCTTCCATACGCCGTAGCGAAGTCAAGATGGCTTGGGCGGTCTTAACCAATAGCCATTGATTAGTCGATGGAACACGGGTAAGGCTGCAACGGTTGGAACCTCGGCTAAAACCTTAATACTTTAGCGGCATTTGGATTTGGCTCGCGGCTCGCCCAACCTTTCCTCGAAACACTTCGCGATCACACAGTGGACCTACAGCAGCCTGGAGCAGCAACACCACCAATGCTGCCACAATCACGAATTTAATGACTTCTGAAAATATCTAAGCACGGGTAAACCACCTACCACATACGTAGTTGTAATTGGAGGTCCTCTGCTTATGAGACCTTGCGAAAGCCCGCTATCAGTCGCTGGAGCTCGAATATTTGAGATCGGATTGCATGACCACACCCATCGTACATCTGGATGAGGAGCCCAATCAGTGTCACTGGGACTGAGTTTCCGGAATCTTTCCGCCATCCCAGCTGGCACGTAGCTGGCGGTCAGCAGCAATATGGCGGAAAGAAATATAGATGCCTTTGTGGCAAAGCTGGGGGATCCAAATCTAGGTATGATATGGATCTGACTTCTGGGACTACTCTGCTTTTCCATGGTGTTAGATCGTCAAGAATATTGCTAAATGTGATGAGCAGATCTCAAGGTCAAGTTCAATATTGCGACGGAGCTTCGAGACAACATCGACCTCATGTGCAATGGACCCACTTACTCGATATTCCTCAAGAAACTTGTTCCAACATTCATGAAGCTCTTAGAAGGACCGCCAGTCTTTACGAGCACGTCATGGGAACAGGTATGGTTTGACTGATCTGAGCGCGAAATCCAGTTCATGATTCTAATTGGTATTCCGTAGAGACTACGCAATTGCGTGCTCGAAATCTTCCATCGACTACCGATGAATCATGCAGAAGTACTCAAGCCATACGCTTCCGGGATCGTGGACGTTCTGATGGGCTTGGTCAAGACGGAGAATGAAGACAACGCAGTTCTCTGCATGAAGACGATCATGGACCTAGAGCGGCATCAGCCAGAAGCTACTGCGGGGAAGGTACAGCCATTCTTAGACCTCATTCAGGAGATGTTCGAGATCATGGAACAGGTTGTGAAGGATACCTTCGACAGTCCGGCACAAGGAGGGGGCCCCGGCACGACCCCTAATAATACCCAGATCTTTCAGTCGCCTCGGCCAGGGTCTCCATCAGCGTCTGTAGCTTCCGACCTTGGGATCGATCTTCAGACTGCCCGCCCGTTACTGAAGGGGATGCAATCGTTCAAGGTCTTTGCAGAATGTCCCATTATTGTTGTTTCCCTGTTCCAGGCCCATCGGAACTGCGTCCCCGCTAATGTCAAAAAGTTCGTGCCACTTATAAAGTTGGTGCTTATGCTCCAAGCTAAACCACAAGAGCGTGCACATGAGGAATCTAACAATAGAGGTGAAATATTTACTGGAGTTAGCAAGGACATTAAAAATCGGGTTGCATTTGGAGAGTTCATCACAGCGCAGGTCAAGATGATGAGTTTTCTAGCTTATTTGCTACGAGTGTACTATTCGCAACTCAACGACTTTCTACCGAAATTACCTGACATCGTCGTACGCCTTCTGAGAGATTGCCCAAGTGAGAAGTCTGCGACCAGAAAGGAATTGCTGGTAGCCATACGACACACCATCAATTTCAACTTTCGAAAGATCTTCTTGACCAAGATCGATGATCTACTGGACGACCGGACACTCATCGGAGATGGTCTTACCGTCTATGAGACAATGCGCCCTCTTGCATACAGCCTCCTTGCAGATCTCATCCATCACGTCCGAGAGTCCCTCAACCGAGACCAAATTCGGCGGACGGTGGACGTTTTCTCTAGGAACCTGCACGACAACTTTCCAGGGACCAGCTTCCAAACCATGAGCGCAAAGCTGCTACTGAACATGGCTGATAGCATCGCAAGGCTTAGTGACAAGAAGGATGCCCGACATTTCTTGATCATGATCTTAAGTGCGATAGCAGACAAATTTGCTGCCATGAATCATCAACATTCTAATGCGGTGAAACTGTCCAAGCAATATGAGCAGCAGTCCATAGATGCCACACCTGAAGATCATTTAGCCGATTCGAAAACCACCCCAGACTGGGACGAGGTCGACATTTTCACAGCCACGCCCATCAAGACATCAAATCCGAGGGACCGTGGGGCAAACCCCGTGGAGGACAACAAGTTTCTATTCAAAAACCTGTTAACCGGTCTGAAAGGCATGTTCTATCAACTGAAAGAATGCAACCCCGAACCGCCAGCTATGGATCCTGGAAATGCCCCTGCAAACTGGCAAGAAGTTTCACATGGTTACAATGCTGAAGAGGTCGAGGTCATCACTAAACTCTTCCGAGAGGGTGCCTATGTTTTTCGGTATTATAGCTCGGAGCAGCCTCCCACGGAGACGCACTATTCCTCCCCAGTTGAGTTCCTCGCAAATCACTATATGGTGCAAAGTGGCAAAGAAGAAAAGGATCTCCTCGAGACTTTCGCGACAGTGTTCCACAGCATTGACCCAGCGACGTTTCATGAAGTGTTCCACTCTGAGATTCCCCGCCTTTACGAGATGATGTTTGAGCATACCGCTTTGCTCCATATACCGCAATTCTTTCTTGCGAGTGAAGCCACGTCTCCAAGTTTCGCAGGCATGCTACTGCAATTTCTGATGGATCGGATAGGAGATGTTGGTACCTCAGACATCAAGAAGTCCTCAATTCTGTTGAGGATGTTCAAGCTCTCCTTCATGGCGGTGACGCTATTCTCCCAACAGAATGAACAAGTTCTTCTACCACACGTTACCAACATTGTTACCAAGTCTATCCAGCTCTCCACGACCGCCGAAGAACCAATGAATTACTTCTATCTACTACGGTCTCTATTTCGAAGCATAGGTGGCGGACGTTTTGAGTTACTCTACAAAGAGATTTTGCCTCTACTGGAGATGCTTCTTGAGGTGCTAAACAATCTGCTGATGGCTGCTCGGAAACCTCAGGAGCGTGACCTCTACGTTGAATTATGCTTGACGGTTCCCGCACGCTTGAGTAATCTTTTGCCACATCTCAGCTATCTTATGCGTCCATTGGTCGTAGCGCTCCGCGCTGGTTCTGACCTGGTTGGTCAAGGGCTTCGAACACTAGAACTTTGTGTCGATAACCTGACGGCTGAATATTTGGATCCTATAATGGCTCCTGTGATCGATGAGCTTATGGCTGCATTGTGGGACCATCTTCGGCCCAATCCTTACAGTCATTTCCACGCCCATACCACGATGCGCATCTTGGGTAAACTTGGCGGGCGCAACCGTAAATTCATCCACGCTCCTCATGAAGTTTCATATCGGCAATTTGCAGACGACCAATGCAGTATCGACTTGAAGCTCATCGGATCTAACAAAGAACGTGCGTTTCCTGCAAACATTGGTATCGATCACGCAATAGCCAAGCTAGCGGAGGTCCCAAAGGCGCCTGGTCTGAAGAAAGTAGACCCATACTATAAACAACAGTCATTTCGATTGATTTGTGCTCAGCTTAAGATCTACATCGGATATGACGGTCTTCCAGATGATTTCACACAGTTAGTACGATTGCAGGCTACTGACTTGCTCGAGAGCAAGTATGACGTGGTATGGGAAGCCCTGCAAACGGCGGATCGGGAGAAGTCTGTCCCAAAGAGAGACTCGCAAGAAGACACTTTGAAAAAGTTGCTGAAGGCTTGCATGCTCGCAGCGACATTCCAGGATATCCCCGATCTTGTCACTGCCGCAGCTAGTCTACTTGCTGATGTTTGTCGTCACTTCACCATTCTCGAGATTGGAAGAGCTCTAGCACATGCGACCCAGAAAGAGAAAGAGTTCGATGTCAAAGCCGGAGAAGGTCCTGTCTATCTAGACAGTCGAATTCTGGCGGAGGCTATTGCAGAAAGTCTATCCTCGGACAATCAGGCTGTTCGTACAATAGCAGAAGGAGCTATCCAAACTGTGTACAGTGCATTGGCAACCATCTTCGGATCTGGAGACAGCGTTCATAAACTTCCCTTCTTCTTGCACCTGGCCGACGTTTTCTGTCACAAATGCCATGAGGAAGAGTGGTACACTAAAGCCGGCGGAGGCTTGGGTATTCATATCTTTGCAACCAGAGTCGATCTCGGCGACAATTGGATGGTCGACAGGCAGGTCAAATTTGTTCGAGCTCTTATGTATGTCATGAAAGATATGCCTCAGGATCTATCAGCAAATACACGTGTTCGAGCCCTTGACACCGTCGAGATCCTGCTCCGGAGATGCAACAAAGGGATATCAAAGGAGGACCTGGCTTCACCCAATAGCAGACTTTACAATATATGCGGCTTCCTCGTCTATGAGTTAGCGCATATGAATAGACATGTCCGTGATGCCGCTCAAAAGGCTTTCGCCACGATTGCCGAAATCATTGGCGCAGAAATCTACGAGCTCATAGCTCCGGTTAAAGATAGACTTCTTCAACCAATCTACAACAAACCGCTCAGAGCTTTACCCTTTGCGACTCAGATCGGCTATATCGAAGCAATCACGTATTGTCTGGGCCTACAGCGCAATCTGGTGGAATTCAATGATCCGCTCAATCGGCTGTTGATGGAGTCACTGGCCCTGGCTGATGCCGAGGACGAAGTGCTTGCGACGAAGCCTACCGAGTTTAGGACTGCAGAATCTATAGTTAATTTGCGAGTCTCATGTATTAAACTTTTATCACTGGCCGTAGGCTTCTCGGAATTTGCAGGGCAACAACACACTCAAAGCCGAAGTCGGATAATCTCTGTTTTCTTCAAGTCACTCTATTCGAACTCCTCAGAGGTTATTGACGCCGCCAACGCTGGTCTCAAAGGTGTTCTATTACAAACCAACAAGCTGCCCAAGGATTTGTTGCAGAACGGCTTGCGCCCAATACTCATGAATCTGCAGGATCCTAAGAAGTTAAGCGTTCAAGGCCTAGACGGACTTGCCAGGCTCTTAGCTTTGCTTACCAATTACTTCAAAGTTGAAATTGGCGAGCGACTCTTGGTCCATATGACTACCATTGCCGACGGACCAGCCCTGCAGAAATCTTCTTTCTCTTTGATCGAACAGAATCCCCAGATGAAGATCGTAGTCGCTACCTTGAACATCTTCCATCTGCTCCCGTCCACTGCAGCAAACTTCATGACGGATCTGATTAACAGAGTACTGGAACTCGAGGAGTCACTTCGTAGGACACATTTCAGTCCGTTCCGGGAACCTCTACTCAAGTACTTGAACCGCTACCCAAAAGAAGCTTGGGCTTTCTTCTCCGTGAGGCTCTCTGAGATGAAATATGGAAGGTTCTTTGCACAAATTCTTGCTTCACCTCGTAGTGCCCCACTTCGTGATGTTGTGATTGCAGATATCGAGGGTTTGATCAGAGAGTCTATCGACCTTCAAGAACCCGAGAAAAAGGATGTAGCTTCTGTCAACGCTATACATATCGTGCATTCGCTTTGCGCTCATACGACTGACTGGTTACTCCAGAATGGAAATTTGCGACAGGCATTGTTAAGCGTAGGCAGGCAATTGTACCACAAGAAGAAACTGGACAAGCTTGCGGCTGACTTGCGTCTTGGAGCAGATCAGGCTGGGGAACAGCTGATGAGTATTTTCGTGACATCGTTGAAGCTTGATCCTCAGGATCTCGATTTCCTCTTTCAACTAATCGATGTCGTTACTGCCGATGAGATCAAGTCTCACCCCTCTTTGCTAGCTTTTATCTACAGTCACATAATCTCGAGCGAATCCCATGAATACTGGCGGAGTATCGTCATGCGAAGCATCGACCTCTACAGCGTTCGTGGGTCGTCACAAAGAACAAAAACATTTGCTTTTCGAAACCTAGTCAATCCAATTTTTGCGATGGACGTTATGCGAAGCTCACAGCAACTTCTGGTCTCAGGTATTGAGCGACGCTTCATGGACAAGACTACGGTTGAAGCCGTTCATAACAAGATCTGGAAGCCTCAGCTTAATGATATCAGCGAAGACAACGGGCAACCCGGCGTCGATCATTCCCGCCTCGAGCTACTTCAGATGTCGGCGTTGCTTCTAAAGTATCACCACAATCTGGTGTCTGAAGCTCGCAAGGATGTCATTAAATTTGGCTGGAGCTACATCCGACTCGAAGATACGATCAACAAGCATGCAGCTTATGTGCTGATAGGTTATTTCATCGTACAGTTCGAGACGCCCTCGAAAATCGTCAATCAAATCTACGTTGCACTGCTCAAAGCTCATCAAAACGAAGGCCGAGCTCTAGTCATACAAGCGCTAGATTTGATGGCACCCGTTCTCCCCAAGCGTTTGACTGGACCTGGGGACATGAGGTTTCCGATGTGGGCAAAATGGCCTAAGCGAATTCTGTCCGAGGAAAGTTCTAATTTGCAGCAATTGATTAGCATTTTCCAATTTATGGTTCGACATCCTGACTTGTTCTACGAAGCCCGGGAACATTTTGTTCCTCACATCATTCCTTCGTTGTCGAAAATCGCGCAGCTTCCAAATCCATCGAATGAGCACAAAAAGCTCGTACTTAGTCTCATTAAGATGATCCTCCAATGGGAAGAGCAGCGTGTGCGCGGTCCAGAACGTTCACTTTCGCAACCGATTGAATCTCCGCAAGCTAAGAAACGTAGGCTAGAACTTGCAAGAAGTGGCTCTGCTTCGCCAGCACTAAGCCTGGCGCCTCCTCCAACTATTGAAAAACCAGAGTATCTCATCCCCGCGCCTCTACGGACCGTACTCATCAAGTATCTTGCGCAATTTATCAGTACCCTACCTGAGAGATATCCAGTACCTGCAAACAAGCTAAGAGATCTCCAGTCTACCACGCCACAGGCGGCGCTGCCACCCAATGAAATGTGTAGGAAAGCCATTGGTCTTTTTCACGACTTACTCGCGCCCCATCTCTGGGCTGATTTGGAGGTTGATTTGTTTCCAAGGTTGACTGAACAAACCTTGGTTTCTGAAAAAGCCGACAAAGCTGACGAAAAGACGGCAACGAGCATAATCAACACGCTTCAGATAGTTCGTGTCGTTTTAAACATGAAAAAGGATGACTGGGTCCTATCACAGCTCGTTCAGATTCAGAAATTACTTGAGAAGCCCATTCGTTCTGAGAACCCTGAGATCCAAGATTGTCTTCACACAAGCGACGAAGAACTCGACGGTAAGCGTCGCATAAGACCTTTGCTGAAGCGGGTTCTTGATGCGCTTCCAAAAGAAAACCGAGAGGAAGATGAAATGGATGTCGAAACGCCGTCGACCGAGTTTACCACGTTCCTATCCGCCGTCGCTCTAGAGATGATGACCGCAGGTAATCTCGTTTCAAGCATCAATATATTTTGGACTTTGGCAGCAGTGAAGCCGGCTGAGATCGAGCAACATATCCCTCATGTCATGCGTGCATTGCAGCAGAAATTGGCGAAAGATCAAGTGGCGCCACAAGCCGCGTTACCAGGGCCGATGGGCCTGCAGCAGGGAATGAGGCCAGGAGAAGGAGCCGTTGGACTTGATGCCCGAGAAATGGAGATTTCGACGCAACTAACCTTGAAGACCATTCACATAATATCATTGCGCATGGCTACACTTGGCGAACAGAGGCGACCCTTTCTCAGCGTCCTGGCCTCTTTAGTCGAGCGGTCCCCTAACCTAAAGCTGTGCGAGAAGATCCTAGATATGGTAGAAATGTGGATATTTGACTCAAGTGAGCCATGGCCTACGCTCAAGGAGAAGACTGCCGTTCTACATAAGATGCTGCTTTGGGAGAATCGTCCTGACCCGACACTTTTGCACAAATTTCTGGACCTTGTCATCCGCATCTACGAAGATCCGAACATCACGAGAACGGAGCTTACGGTCAGGCTTGAGCACGCATTCTTGGTAGGCACGCGAGCACAAGATGTGGAAATGCGCAACCGATTCATGAGTATCTTCGATCGCAGTCTGACAAAAACCGCGAATGCTCGTCTCATCTACGTCTTAACTTCGCAGAACTGGGATACACTGGCTGAATCCTTCTGGTTGAGCCAAGCAATCCAGCTTATTTTCGGGGCAGTCGATATGGGAACGACTATCCAACTACATCCAGAGGACTTCAAAATGGGCCCACCCATGGCGTTCTATGGACGATCATGCACAGACCCGCGTAAAGAAAGCCTAATGATTGAGGATAACTTCGAAGACTTCATGTCAGACCATCGACGTTTCTACACGGAACTCGGGGAAGTCAAGATTCGCGAAATACTCGAACCTCTCTGTCAGCTGCAACATACTGACTCGAACGTGGCCTACGAGATTTGGGTTGCTCTGTTTCCGCTATGCTGGTCTTTGTTACCGCGTGACGATCGTAGTGAACTGGAGAAAGGGATGGTCACATTACTCACAAAAGACTACCACCAGCGCCAAGTCGATCGAAGGCCAAATGTTGTGCAAGCATTGCTTGAGGGCCAAGTCCGAGCCAGACCAAAGTGTAAGATGCCAGCTCATGTCATGAAATTCCTCAGCAGGACATATGACGCTTGGTACACCGCTGCCATTTCACTCGAGGAAGCTGCAATGACACCCCTGATCGATACGCCATCTGTTCGCGAGAGTAACCTCGACGCTTTGGTTGAAATATATGCTGGATTACAAGAGGATGATCTCTTCTATGGGACGTGGCGGCGTCGATGCAAATTTGTGGAGACAAACGCAGCTCTATCGTATGAACAGAACGGGATGTGGGACGCGGCTCAGAAGCTATATGAGGCTGCTCAGATTAAAGCACGAACTGGAGCAATACCGTTCTCACAAGGTGAGTATATGCTTTGGGAAGACCATTGGATTCTATGTGCCCAGAAACTACAACAGTGGGAAATACTGAATGATTTCGCAAAACACGAAAACTTCAACGACCTCTTATTAGAATCTGCCTGGAGAAATCTTGAGGCGTGGTCAGGACAGGAGACTCTTGAGCAGCTCAACTCTATTATCAAGGCCGTATCGGATGCGCCAACGCCACGAAGAACCTTTTTCCAAGCATTCATGTCATTATTGAAGTTCCACGACAAACAAGAAAGTCTTCAAGACTTTAGCAGAATCTGCGATGAGTCGATCCAGCTTTCTATCAGGAAGTGGCATCAACTTCCAAAGTGTATTACGAATGCCCATATTCCAATCTTACAGAACTTCCAACAGCTGGTTGAACTCCACGATGCAAACGTTATCTGTACCAGCCTCTCCCAAACGAACCAGACGAATCTTGACCAAAAGTCTCAAGAGCTGAAGCTTCTGCTAGGGACTTGGCGAGACCGATTACCTAACGTTTGGGATGACATCAACGCATGGCAAGACTTGGTCATGTGGAGACAGCATATCTTTACGCTCATCAATCGGACATATCTCGCTCTCCTTCCACCCCAACAGAACAATGCCACTGGAAATTCCTATGCTTATCGAGGTTACCATGAGACTGCTTGGATTATCAATCGATTTGCCCATGTAGCACGAAAACATGGACTGCCTGAGGTCTGCATCAATCAGCTAAGTCGTATATACACTTTACCGAACATTGAGATTCAAGAAGCGTTCCTGAAACTAAGGGAGCAAGCGAAATGCCATTACCAGAATCCGAATGAGCTCAGCAATGGCTTGGATGTCATCAACAACACAAATCTCAACTACTTCGGTCAACAGCAGAAAGCCGAGTTCTTTACCTTGAAAGGGATGTTTTTGGCTAAGCTGGGTCATAAGGACGAGGCAAACGATGCTTTTGGCACAGCACTTTACTATGATATCCGATTACCTAAGGCTTGGGCAGAGTGGGGTTTCTACAACGACAGGATGTTCAAAGAAGAGCCAGACAACATGGAACGTGCCTCTGCTGCAGTGAGCTGCTATTTGGAAGCCGCAGGTCTTTTCAAAAACGCCAAGTCAAGGAAGCTGCTAAGTCGTGTTCTATGGCTACTAAGCGTAGACACTGCCGAGAACAGGATTTCAGCAGCGTTCGAAGACTTCAAAGGAGAGACACCTGTATGGTACTGGATAACGTTTATACCGCAGCTACTGACTAGTCTTTCACATCGTGAAGCCAAATTATCGCGTGCGGTTCTCGTCAAAATTGCGAAGATCTACCCGCAAGCTTTGTACTTCCTTCTGAGAACTAATCGCGAAGACATGTTGGCCATCAAGAAGCAGCAAGATCAAAAGCAAGAAAGGCTCAATCGTCAAAAGCAGAATTCTCCCAATGTCAAACAAGGTTCTCCAGAGAATAACCAGGTTACTCCGAATACTCAGATCAACAGTCACTCGAGACCTAGCACAGCAAGCGGTGATAATGTCCCTACTGGCACCCTTAATGGAACTCAAGGTGTGGCGAAGACGGAGCAGAACGACGAAGGTCCTGCTGGCGCAGACCAGGAAGTGGAGCAGCCTCAACCGAAGAAGCCTTGGGAATACTCTGAGGAGATCATGTCTGTACTTAAAACGACTTTCCCCTTGCTTGCACTCTCGATGGAGACTATGGTAGACCAGATACAGAAACACTTCAAGTGTCCACCAGATGAAGATGCCTATAGGTTGATCGTTGCTTTGCTCAACGATGGTCTCTCGTACATCGGTCGCACGCCGGTCGCTTACGCACAAGACTTCAAATTACCTCCAGCTACCGAGGCAAATATTAGAAAGTTTGCGGAAACAATACTGCCGACCCACATCCGTGGCTCTTTTGAGGAAGACTTTGTCGCAAAGAAGCCAACCATGTACGAGTACGTGCACAAGCTACGGAAGTGGAGAGACAAATTCGAAGAGAAGTTGGATCGTAGACCTCAGCATCAGAGTCTGGAGACCTATAGCCCACATCTCAGCGAGTTCAGATTTCAGAAGTTCGATGAAGTTGAGGTGCCTGGACAATATCTGCAGCATCGCGATAAGAACCAGGATTTCATTAGAATAGAGAGGTTTCTGCCAAATGTGGATCTGGTGCGAACTGTAGGCTTCTCTCATCGGCGATTAAAGATTCGAGGCCACGATGGTAGTGTTCATCCTTTCGCGATACAACATCCTGCGGCAAGGCACAGTCGAAGAGAAGAAAGGATCCTACAGTTATTCACCATTTTCAACGGTGTCTTGGCAAAGAGAAAGGAGAGTCGACGGCGTAATCTCAGTTTCCACCTGCCACTCATGGTACCTCTAGCGCCTTCACTTCGGTTGGTGCAAGATGATGCTTCTTATATCTCTCTTCAAGGAGTGTTCGAAGACCATTGTAGACGAAACGGGGCAAACAAAGACGATCCGGTGCTGTTCACTATGGATAAGATGAGGGCCTTGACCGAACAGCGCACTAATGTAAGTTACTCAGAAGCCGAGAAAAGCCATTAAGCTGACAATCTTTCAAAGAAATTCCCAGACCAAACACTGAAACTGGAAACCTTCACCGCCATCCAAGACAGATTCGTCCCCTCCACTATCGTCCTCCACTACTTTCAACAAACCTACCCCTCTTTCTCCGACTTCTTTCTCTTCCGTCGTCAATTCTCCTATCAGCTTGCCGCCCTCACCTTCATGACCTACACCATGCACATGAACTCTCGCTTCCCCCACAAACTCTCCATTGCGCGCGGTACCGGTTCTGTCTGGGGTTCGGAGCTTATCCCTGCCATGGCTTCCACTCGCCCCCTATTCCACAATCCCGAACCAGTCCCTTTCCGCCTGACGCCCAATTTGCAAACATTGATGGGCCCATTAGCCACTGAGGGTATCTTCTCCTGCGCTATCATGGCTATTGCGCGGTGTCTCACAGAACCGGAGGGCGAGCTCGAACAACAACTCAGCATCTTCGTGCGCGACGAAATGATCTTTTGGTTCACGCAGCAGCATCGTGGCGGCCTGCAAGAGGCGCAATTGAGGCAGACGGTCCAGCAAAACAGCGATGTCGTCGTAAAGAAGGCGATGAGTCTTGCCAAACCGCCTGAGGGGAACCTGCCGGCGAATCAGACAGTTATCGATTTGGTGTCGAGGGCGGTGGACCCGGTCAATTTGAGCCAGTGTGATGCGCTTTGGATGCCTTATCTATGAGGGCTCATAAGGAGAGATGGTTTTGGCAGAATGGGAAATCGAGGCGTTTTGGGGGTGGCGATTGGCTTTATTGCAACTTTGGGCGTGCAGCGAGGTCTTTGTGGGTTTAGCAAGGCGCTTGGTGGTGGTTTCGAGGCCCTTCTTGGTTCTTTGTAGATCAGGGTAGTTGGCGAGGTATCTTCTACGGATTATGTTAATTCGATCACAACCAAACTCTGCTGAGGTATAATGTTTAGCAGAGGGGAATCGACGTTGGCAGCCATGGAAAACAACAATCGTTGCAGGAACTCCTCTCGAGAGTGGGACATTTAAAAGAAGAAAGATTGCGAAATAAATCCACGGGATACACCACAACCTTCTCACCAAACCATCACAGTCTGCAACTTCTCGAACCCCTCAAACCAACAACATCCCCCCTCGTTCATTCCCACCACCCACTCCACCCACTCCACCCATCCTAAATCCAACACTAATCTCCCCCACAATCGTAGAAGAAACCCGCTATCTACCTACAAAGAAGAACAGAAAGATTAATGTAGTAGCCAACAGCAATTCTTCTAATCCAAGATTCTCAACGAGAGGAGAGTTCCGATTGCGTGACTGTGTGATCTTGGGATCAGGGGATGATGGGGGTTTTGGGGTCCTGGTATACGGAGTGGGCTTGGGGGGGATATAGAGTCTTTGAGCAGATGATATGAAGATGTGCGGGTTGAGTACGGCAAAAAAAAAATTGGAATGGGAGAAAGCGGTTTTATGAGAAGGGGTGTTATTTCTACGCTTAAAATAGAGAATAGCATCAGTATTGAACATGTTATTGTTTATTCGATCTTAATGATTAAGGGAAAATTCCAACCACACACTTTGTATAGAATCCATTCACTTGAGTAATTTTTCTGTGTCGTTTCTAGTGTATCTGTCGAAAGTTGAAGAATTATATCTTGTAGATCGGTATTTTGACTATGTGTGAAGAAGATCAGTTGAGTTCATCTCTATACTCGAGTATATCTTGTAGCTTAGCTACTTCTAAGAGCTGAAATAATGCGGTACTTTATGTACGTAGAGATCTAAGGAAAATTTGACTTGTGACTTGCTGCCTGACGAAGATGGCAACCACATCTGGCCTAGCGTCAGCCTTGCGGCATTGCTTAAACGAACCAACTTCTGCGTACCAGGTACACTGAGCTTTTATTTTTTCGCTCTTGTGTACTCTTCAATACTGCTTCCCTTCTCTGTCCTCGGGAACTGATAGCATACTGGCTTGTCTTCGTAATGTCTAGATCTTCGCTTTCTGAAAACAAGGCGACAAGGCTACGAGGCAATATGCACGCTTCATGCAGGCTCCGAACCGAATCGTGGCTTGGAGGAGTCAGCCTTGCCTTCGTATCGCGGGGCTTTTGGGTCGGTTGAAGTTGTGTCTCTGCTTGTATTAAGCTCTGTTGTCTTTTTTCATGATTTAGATAGGATGTGGACAGTTCGTACCAAGTCGAAATTACTACTCGACAGGTCTTCTATTGAGGATATTTGCTAGTAAATGTACAGCCTTGAACTTAAGACTCTTGAACTGTCGGGGTTGGAATCATGTCGAAGGTAGAACCACCCGAAGATGTTAGGGCACCTGAACGTTCGATGTCCAGCTACTATGATCCGATACCTCCAGGCTCCTCTCGGTAAGTGTCGTTGTTTGGGCAGCTGTCTCTGAGCTGTTAGTAATATGGCTTCCTCATAGCTCTCCGCCCATAAACGAAGCATACCGAAATCGCAGGTGAGGGTCGTTGTTTGGGCCGCTGTCTTTGAACTGTCAGTAATCAGACTTTCTCATAGCTCTCTGCCTAAAGACGAAGACAACCAAGCATACCAACGTCATGGGTAAGTGACACAATGCGAATCGTTCTCCCAAAAGCTACTGACTGATGTCTTTGCAGATATTCACCGAGTCCATCATCCAGAGCTTCCTCAGGTCACTCTTATGACTCAGGATACGGGTCAGGTTCATCTTCGATGGGCCATCCGGATCCCTTCGAAACGTTTCCGGGGCCACATTCTATCTCGCACCTGTCTACTACCAAGGCAGTACCAAAAACAACACCCTATCACTGTCTTCACCCCGGCTGCCTGCGCCAATTTAAGAGGAGCTATGACTTAAGCCGTCACTCAGCCATTCACAGGCCGCAGGACTTATTATATGACTGTCCTAACAGATGGTGCCGCAGAGTTGGCGAGTTTGGCTTCAGACGAAAGGATCATCTACATGAGCACTTGAGAATGATGCATCCTGCGGCAAAGATAGATAACAGACCACAGGGTAGCTTTGACCTCGGACAACCTCTCTATGTCTGTGGATCTAAAGATTGCTATCGCGAGTTCACTAGTAGGCCTGAGTGGGAGAATCACGTGGAATCCTGCGCTCCGAAGGGTCCGAGGCAATGGGCGGAGTATAGGAGACCGATGCACTTGGGAATTGCACCGCGAAGTACTCGAGAAGCGAGAGCAGACGACATACCTGGCTTTGAGACGAACTCTGACCATCTTGAAAATGTGACCGAAGCCGCAAAAACTGTGAGAAGTTCAGAAAATACGCTAGGTGAATTCAGTCCGGCTGTCCTCTTCGAGAGGAGTGAGGATTACACAAAGAGGGGCATCTCAACAGACTTGAGAGCACCGAGTGGTATTAGTAATATGATCAACTGTGGAATTACATCAGTTGGTACATTCAGTGGGGGAGACAACACGGCGGCTGGACATGCTAGCGCTGAGCTGCCTGCAACTGCCAACAGTGGCTGTTTAAGTCCTAATCTACAATTGCAAGACAATGGCGTCATCAGAAGCGAATCGAAACAGCGAATCCAGTGGCAATGTCACTGCGGGCATGCATCGCATGATGACTTCATTGAACTTCGGCCGGGAGCAGTGAAAGAATACGAGTCTATGCTTCGTAACCGGACAAACACTGGAAACAGCCGCAGTGCGAATGCAGGTGGCAATGGCTCGGTTATGCATAACATTCCCGGATGGAATCGTTTATCACGATATGTGAACAATGTGATCAAAGCGGAGACACCCTCTCTTCCTCGATATCAGCTTGAGAGCGTTTCTGTGAGCCAGCCACAGCCGTCGACTTCAGACATCGAAATCCTCTATCTCTTGCTATGTGTCCCACATCAGAAATTTGCGACAAAGCTCCTTCAACTCGACCTCACCAAAGTCACCTCTGACCAACATCTGTTCAGTCTTCTTCGAGGAAATTATTTCCAGATGCGTGGGCGCTTCAAGAATTGTTTTTCTTTGAAATCGCTGCGAAGCATCAAATTTGTTCAATTCGAGATGTACAGATCAGACCTGGTCGATATCCAAAAGCAGGATGATCTTCCGCCGGCGGATCTGAAAGATACATATCGCTATAACCCTGTTCCCGCAGAAAAAATCCCGCCAGTCGGCGAAAACCACATGTTACATCTGTGCACCCATCCTGAATGTGCCGACGAGACGGGGATACTGTTTGATCGCATACCGAAGAAGCTGAAAGAACGCCTCGCAGTCTGCCCACAAAAAGGATCGAGCCTTGGATGGGGTATTTATTTCATCGAGGGCTGGCACATTGGTATTGTCACTTTGCTAGCTTACGCTATCTTGGTACTTGTGAGTTTCGTCTTCTTTGTATGTTGGGCTGTTCTCGAACAGGATGTTCAAGGAGCTTCGGGTGTTGCGACATATGTGCTGGCGTTTTTGACTTTGGGGACTGGGAGTGTACAGGCTGCTTTCGAATTTCAGTAATTGACGAGAAACGCTGTGGCGGTACATTGGCTCGTGATGCTGGATGTACGTATTCTACATGGAACGTGTATGCGAAGACGGCAAATTCCGCACATTTATGATAAGAAAACAACACTTGAACGATCTTTGAAGTAGGATATATCATTGTAAGAAAGTCAAAACTGGGAAGACAAGCATCAGGGCAATAAACAAGCGAATTTCTAAGATGTGGACATCTCGACACAGAAATAGCACCAAGGGATCTTCTGAACACGTAAAACCCCTCCGACTTAGCCAAAGTCAATAAAGCAATCAGCAGCGCAAACTTGACATTTCGCAAGGGTAACATATATGTATGGTACAGTACATCCCCTCTTCTTACATGTGCACCCCCAATACCGTCGCTTGTATTTGCCCCACCACCCTCTACTAAGTTAACTCAATACCTTCTACAGTAACCTCGCTATAGCCCCCTTCCTTCCCTCCCACCATCACTCTCGTCATCGTCGCCGCCCTGAGCCAGGATGGAAAAAGAAAGGGGGAGGGGAGGGGTGAACGCTGTCAGAATGACACGGCACTCTTTTCGGCGCAGTTTGAAGCGGCTTTATATACAGCGTTGTACGTGTAATCTCAGTAGAGACGAAACGACGTAAAGCCACTGGCAATTTATATATCATCCTCTAATGAAACCGATGATACACATCAACAAGACCGGGGCCCCCACCCCGCCCAAGCCCGGGGGCCATTCTCCAAAACAAAACGAAACCAACAGCTACCACCTCCCCTCTCAAAGCCCTCCTCCATGCCGTCCAAATCTTTCCTCTGCCATTGTGTAGCCCTGCCTCCGCCTCCCCCCCCCCCCAGGTGTGTTGGATTAGGAAGGCTTTTACGAACTTTTCGGATGTTCTATGAGAAGATCCCCCCCAAGGGATTGAGAAGGAGGAGGAGGAGGAGGGAAACGAGGTTGGAAGGCGGGAGGGGGAAGAAGGGGGGGCGGGGGGGGGAAGGGGGGTTGGAGGCATGGGGCACATCGCTAACAGATCTTATTTAGGGAGATGAGACTACTTTGGGGTTGGTTGGCAGGTTGGTTGGCAGGTTGGTTGTGAGAAAAGACCGAAGCACAAGGTGAGATATGAGGGGGGCCGTTTCCAGGGATAGGGGTTCTGACAGGTGGAAGTGATTAAGGAGTGTTTTGCAATACATAGTACGGGCATAGGGGTTTGAGGCTTTTTTCCTAGGTGGAATCCCCAGTTGGGAGTTTCAAGGAATTCGGTTTTTGGGTTGTTGGGACGTTGGGGTGGTGAAGCTGGTGGTGCAAGTGGTAAGGAGGGAGAGTTGCAAGTTTGAGTTGAGGTGTGGTTGGTTAGTTGTCAATCAATGCTGGTTCGCTAGGCGTGGGCTCTGGTCCCTGGTTGGTATTGGCTTTGGTACCGGTGTCCAGCCGTCTTCCATTCCTCGATTCCATCATTCGTCTTCCTACTCCTCGACTTCCTCTTCGGCAGTCATATCAGCTTCATCTTCGCCCACATCTGCGTCGCCAAGCTCTTCGTTGTCATCGTCTTCAGCCAAGTCCGCTTCTTCAGTACGGCTACTTTCTCCACTCCCTATCCCCTCACTATCAACGAGATCTTCTAGTTCCTCGTCTTCTACCGCGCTAAGTAAGCGCTCGTCTTCATCAACGTCCATTGCATCCGCTAGGTCCTGGGGTCGGCTTGGGCCATCGCCTCTGCGCTCCAATTTATTCAACTCCGCTAGCGCGTGTGCAACTCTGGCGTCCCTCTCTAACCCGGATGGTGGGGTAGGGTCTATAGGAGCGTCATTAAGACTCTCTCTCTCACTATCTGCAACCTGTCTCGCTCTTGCAACATCCAGTACCCTCTTATCGTAATTCCTACCATACTCATGTCTCGCGGCCGTGGTTCTCATCTCACTAATAATGCGATACTCCAGCGATGTAGCCTTTCCTCTTTCAAGATGCGCTGTTCGCTTGGTGGTCTGATCATACACGTCGGGGAAACGACTGATGACGTTGAGGAAAACGGCGTCATTTGGGATTTCCCCGGTTAGGATCGAGTGCATCTTGTTTTTCATGATGGTTTTGGCTTTGGCCCAAGTGCCGTTGTGGAACCAGCCGTCTCCTTGGATCTGCGGGGTATGGGTTAGTGAGAGATTGGGGTTATGAGGTGGATAGGTAACGTACGTGACAGGTATCTCTCAGGTTTGCTGTTGATAGCACAGACTTTAAGAGCGGGTCTGTGATATCACATATCTGCCATACTTTCCCATCTAAGCTGACATTATTCCCATCAAACAAGTGACTGTTCCTTATCATCGCCTTCGCAGCTCTGGAACTGTCTTGCTTAGTCCGGCTCTCTCCAAGCTTGTTCATTCGATTGTCCGCTGGTTCATTCTCAAGCATAAACATCATAGTCTGGTAAATCCCATAGGAAGGGTCAGTGCGGGGGTCCACGCCGAATCTCACGATGGCGTCTCTCCAAGGTCCAGAGCCGTACATATAGCCAACGTATTGGTGGACATATTTGGCGGTACTGGTCCCCACTTTGTCCCAATCGGCAACTGAGAGATTGTTGCGTAAAGCTCGTCGAGTCCAGATGGGTCTTTGTTCGAAAAGGCTGCGAGCTTGTTCGACCAGGCGCCGAAATGCTGGATCTAGAGTCTCGAACGCGGGCAGGTCCGAAGTGGAGCCGGTGGGAATGGTAGGGATGTTGTAGGGGACGGGTCGGTTCGAGAGTCTGGGTACGACGGAGATGTTGGCCATCTTGACATTGCCTTGGGAATCAACTTGTGGCTTCACCAATGGGTTCTGCTTGTACATGTAGTTGAAGGGGATGGAAAGATGGGTCCACTTAGGCGGTGCGATCAGTTCGGTATTTGGTTTTACCCCTTTACTCATGTCGAATTTAAACTTCTTCAGTTTCTCATCTAGCAGAATTAACCACAGGCCTGATAATCGATCCTGGGTCTTTAACATACATTTGAAAGGTAGAATGTCCTGTCTCAATTTATGCATGAACTTGCTATCTGGACCAGTGGTCGAGGTCACGAAATCGGGCATATCTAATGATGTCAGGGTTGAAACAATACATGCAAGCTATTCGATGTGTCAGACTTACTTCGAAAGCGGTGGGTTTCATGAACAACCCCAACAGGTTGGATCTCATACCTGCCAACATTATCTCGTAAATTGCGAAGCAAATATCGAGTATCTCTGGATGTCAGTGACGGCTGCGTTTGGGTTTCTTCAGGGCCATCATGATAAGGTTCAGGAGCTCCTCTCTTGCGCCTTCGTCCGGTCCGCTTAGGAACAGTAATCTTTAAGACGATGTTATTTGTATTCACATTATGTGAAGAAGTCGGTTTACTATTCCAATCTCCTGGATGGAGATATAAACTTGCGACAGAGCTTGGGTTGCTACCTTGAACTAACTGTAAAATCTTGAGTCGTGATATCTATACCATTTATAACGAAATGTATACCTTCTGCACCTTTGCTTCGCCTCCTAGCGACGCAATGCCTCTGTCAATATTTTTGATAATGTACGGATGCTCCACGTTAACGACAAGCTGGTCAGGCACTTTATACCACGGTGCGGAACGTGGTGAAGTCATTTTCGAAGACCATTGGCGAAATTCTAGCTATTGAAAAGAAGAATACGTCTAGAAAAGCGAAGAATTTAAAGTAATGCGTAGACTTCGCCAAAGGCGGCAAATGGCAACTCTATGTTTAAGTACGGCGGCCTGCAACGAGATAGACGCTGCCAAGAGTGGCAGGGCTGTAGGCTTAGCGTGGGAAAGGCCTGTTAACACACCAAGCGGTTAAGGGGCCAAGATATATGTAGGAAATAAACCAGACCTTCTTTGAGCATCTAGTGGTCGACTCAAAAGCTGTTACTCCAGCAGTCTGTGCTGTAACGAGTGTTGGTGGGATTTGTTTCACGACAAACGCCCCGCAGCCTCTTCCCGCATTCGCTTGGCACCTCCATTCTAGCTTAGCCGCCAAATCGCATTGGACTCCAACCTCACCACCAGCTCGAACCTCACCGTCGCCAAGATCACACGCTCTTGACCAGATAACACAACTTGACATCGTCATCCTCACTGCCTCGGGGACGCTACCCAAAGAGCCGCATGATCTCGTGATCTTGGGGGTTTCAACAGAGGTAGGGGAGGGGCGTATTCAACATCAAACCTATCAACACTCCTGTACGGACCCATCTCTTACAGACATGTTCTAATGACGCATTACTCTTTCTTAGAGTAGTGGAGGAACAGACAAGTCTTTGAGTGGCCTGTCGTGAACTTGCACCGCCCGGAAGTCGTATAAGTAACGGTAGTTGTTTGATAATCAACAAGCGCGCTACCTACTGTTCCACTTTGGACACCATAACACAAAACGGACTCGGAGTATCTTTTCACCTAATGCCGATAGATATGAAGGGGTTCAGGCAAAGAGTAGTATGAGACCCTAATGAGCTTGCTTGCCATACTTCCATTGCCGCGCGCCTTTTGCCAGCTGCTGTGATCAAGACATCGCTAACGCAACCAGCATGAACAGCTCTCGCGAGCTAAAGACTCCAACAAAACCTCCAAAAACAAAAAGGACTCGGCTTCAGGTACAACATCGCCCTCCCAGAGTTCGACTTTAGCGCCTTCCGGCAACGCGCAGTCTCCTGGATCCTCAAATCATGGCACTCCAACTGGATCTACCACAGCTCTGAACGATCCGAGAAACAAACCATTGCCTCCTGGGGAGAATGGTCCGGCAGGGTCAGGCCTTGGCAGCTCCCATCATGCGTCCTCGCAAGGTGCACCCAACACATTGCCGTCTGGACAACCGTTCATACCCTCTCAGCTTGGGATTATGGGAGGAATGGGATCCCAAGGTAATGCTGGAGGGCCGGGTACACCTACAAGATCGGGTCATTCTCTCGCACCAAGTGTGGTCATAAGCCCCAGCAGCGCGCCGGTAGGTACCCCTCATTCGCGGCTAGTCGCAGGATTAACATCCTCGACATTCTCCCCCAAGCTCAGGGGCGATGCATTTTCATCATTGTTTAGAGACTCGCGCTAATACGAGGCATCAGCATATTCCACCTCCCGGCGCTGCCGAGACTATGCCCGGCGATTTAGCCCCACCTAGACATGGAACAAAGTCAATGGCGTTCGATCGGCTATCATCCACTCCGAAAGACGTGCCCGAGGGGATTAGAACGCCGAAGCGGCAACATTCGTCGAGGTTTGATATATCGGACCAGCGTCAGAGGGAACTGGAAAAGCTTCCTGGTTTTCACGAGGTACCTCCAAACAGACGACAAGAGCTCTTCATGCAAAAGATTGACCAGTGCAATATCATCTTCGATTTCAACGACTCTAGTGGGGACATGAAGTCGAAAGAGATAAAGCGATTAGCTCTCCACGAGTTGCTTGACTACGTGGCAAACAATCGACAGGTCATTACAGAGCCGATGTACCCAAGAGTTGTCGACATGTTCAGCAAGAATCTTTTCCGTCCCATACCACCACCAATGAACCCACAAGGGGAAGCGTTTGACCCTGAAGAGGACGAGCCGGTCCTCGAGGTTGCATGGCCTCATATTCAGGTTGTGTACGAATTTTTTCTTCGATTCATTGAAAGCCAAGACTTCAACACGAACATCGCAAAGGGCTTTATAGATCATCGATTTGTCCTTCAGGTAATTGGATCATACTACCTCCTTTCTATACTTTGCTAATTTCTTTCCAGCTCCTCGAACTCTTCGACTCGGAAGATCCTCGAGAGCGAGATTTTCTCAAGACCACTCTTCACCGGATATACGGCAAATTCCTGAACTTGCGTTCGTACATAAGGCGGTCGATAAATAATGTTTTCTTTCAATTCGTCTACGAGACAGAGCGGTTCAACGGCATCGCCGAACTCTTGGAGATTCTCGGGTCAATAATTAATGGCTTTGCACTTCCATTAAAGGAAGAACACAAACTGTTCCTCACAAGGGGTTTGATCCCCTTACACAAGGTGAAGAGTTTGAGCATGTACCATCCGCAACTGGCGTATTGCATTGTACAATTTCTGGAAAAAGATGCTGCTCTAACTGAAGAGGTAAGGACAGCGCTCTCTTTTGACTTGATCTGAGCTAATGTGCGATGCTAGGTTGTCCTTGGCCTGTTAAGGTACTGGCCGAAGGTCAACAGTACAAAGGAAGTTATGTTCCTTAATGAAGTCGAAGACATCTTCGAAGTCATGGATCCTGCGGAGTTTGCAAAAGTACAGGAGCCTTTGTTCAATCAACTGGCCAAATCAGTCGCAAGCCCTCATTTTCAGGTATGTCCAGGGGAATTTTCAACGCGGTAGGGCCTAACGCTCTACACATAGGTGGCAGAGCGAGCCCTATACTTTTGGAACAATGAGTACTTCTGCAACCTTATCAGCGACAACGTCGAAGTTATCCTACCTATCATGTTTGCTCCCCTTTACGAAAATTCAAAAGGGCATTGGAATAGGTTCGTCCGTATTATCTCATTACTCCAGATCAATGGACTGACTCATCAGAACTATTCACGGCATGGTCTACAACGCAATGAAACTGTTCATGGAGATCAATCCTCAACTCTTCGATCTCTGCTCCCACGACTACACCGAGCTACAAAATACTGCCGACGAAAGGCAACAAGCCCGGGCAAGAAAATGGGAGAGGCTTGCCGAGCAAGCTAAGGCAAGGAAGGACAGCCAGCAGGGGGCAATGCCATCATCGTACAATCCTAGAGGGCAGAAAATCAATACGCCGGTACGAATAGACGAGGTAGATCCGATGACACAGGACAGTCAGAGGAAGCTGGATGCCCTGAAGCTTCAGGATGAGAGTAGTATCGGAAGAGATCAGAGGAGACCAAGAGAGCTGGATAGGCAGAACTCGGTACGTCCTAGCTATGCCCATTTGGCATACGCGTTTTTGTGCACCTCACGGATACTAATGCTATTCCAGTTCCCCCATTCGTCAGAGGACCCGCGAGGAGCCTCCGGCCAACCCCGTCTCGAGCGAAACGGCTCCGGCGGCGGCGTGGGGACGCCTCCCGTGATGTCTCGCCAAAATTCAAACCCCAACGTCCCACGAGCAGGATGACAAAAGTACTATAACATTCGGGGACGAGGATTGGAGCTGTCAATAGGGTATCTTCTTTCTCCTTTTTTTTGCAAGGGAACGTTTTGCATCTGTGGGTCCAGAGTGTGCAGGTTACGGCAGGTATCTAGCACTGCCTTGTATCACAGCCCGTGACTCAAGCGGGCTTTTGTCTCTTTTCCCTTCGTTTACCATATGCCCCCTCCTAAACCGGGGCTGGGTGTTTAGACTTGCATCTTTAGGTAAAAGGAAATTGTGGATATACGAATCTTTCTGCTGCGCAAGATGAGCTGATGTGCTTTGAGACCTGCCTACAGTATTCGCTGTCAGCATTGCTTTTGCCGCTAGCGATTCATGCCTAATTCCTGCTGCCTCGCCCGTTCCTTTTTAGAACCCTAGTCCAACCTTTTTTTTCACTCGGACTGCACGACTGTCTCATCTGACTAGCCCTCTATCTCCACCTAACCCGTTTGCGGAGTGGGGGATTTTCTGCATGCCAATTCCGCCATTCCTAGCCGTCAAGCGCCACGATCATGACAAGTATTTTCACACACCATGCAGGCCGCACGGCTTTTCCATGCTACTGCTACTGCTGCCACCACGGTTGACGAGGAAAACTGTGTTAACCATGCTGGCCTCGGCTACTGTAAGTAAAATTCATTGGGGATCGTTGTTGTATGTACATAGTTTGATTGGTTAGGCACCAACTCTGATATTCTGGGCTGGCTACCGATTATTTTATGATGGAGCGGTTATCCGCACTTTGTGTTCCTTTTGTCGTTCTTTTCTGTTTTTTGTTTTATTTTTTATAAAAAGCTATGCTGCTTTGGGCTAGCGACACTTTTTGCAAGACCGCGGTTTGTTGTCTTCCAGTTTCAGTGGGCGATTGGGGAGTGGTGGCTCGGTGGTGGTGTTTGTGTAGGGAGGGGTATGGTACAAAGTGCTGGCCTATTGCTGGTGTTTGGGGGGATGTGTTTGCGGTGGGGCCTTTTTTTTTTGGAATAGACGGTGTGTGGAACTCATTGCTTGTAACCTAACAGATATTATCAATAGAAGCAAACGCAGCAATTCAGGCTACTACCGCAATTCCAGCTTTGCCAAAGCCTTTCAGAGCACCTCCGAACCAAGGCCCCTCAAGCCCCCACACGGGTCAAATTCCCCATGCCCGCTGTCGACAAGCTCGGCGGCAAGTCCCCGGCCCCAGTCCCCCAAGTACTCTCCTGCGGCCCAAGATACAGCACCAACTCCTTCCCCTCTAAGAAAAAATTGTGATCAATCCAGTTCTTAGTGTACGGTTTCCCGTCCAAGGTAGCGTTTTGGATATAGATGTTGTTGTAAGCGGCATCGAAGTTGATGTTGCGGATTGTGGCTGTGTTTCCTGTCTGCCCGTTGGTAATGCTGACGCTTTCGAAATAGGGAGGGATGATTAGGTAGACGTTTTGGCCGGGGTTGGGGAAGAGGCCGAGCATGCTGAAGGCGATGAAACTGCCCATTGCACCTGGGAAAGGGGTTGGAGTTAGTGGTTCTGGGTTGGTATATGAGTGTGAGATGGGGACATGTGTATTTGGTTTTTTTCCATGATGTGTAACAATTCTCAAGATTTCTTTCAAATTAGTAGGGAAAACTTTATAACATGCTTACCTGAATCGTCATTGCCCGGCAAGCCCGAGGTATTCGTACTGAAGTATGTGGGAATATATGTATGAGAGCGGTAAGAGGAGAGGCCTGGGCGACCGGCATAGTGGTATTGGAAGACGGTCAGGAATGACGGTTCGTTGCCGATGTAATTGAGCCCAGACTCGTGGAGGTAGTTTAGACGGGAGACGAAAGAAGTAGGCCCCCCCATTAGGGAGATGAGGGAAGCCATATCGCCAGGGACAAAACTGGAGGAGTGACATGGATTCAGTACTTGGCTAGCAGAGATATTGGGTAGGAATGTCCGGGGTAAAAGCGAAGAGAAAGTCCAGGGAAAGGCTACTTACAAGCTATATTCCCAGATACTCGACTCGAAAGTCTCTTGGCCTGTATTCTGTAGCGAACAAGCAACGTTCGGTTCATCAGGTAGGTTGCTGCATAATGCGGGATCCTGGAATCCAAAAGTCTGATTGAGGTATTTTGGCTGGAAGAATCCGGTATAACCTAAAGATGTTTGATTGGCTTTGAACAAGTTCTTCCAATTCTCAGATCGCTTTTGGTATTTCGACGCATCTGCAGTCTTACCCATACGCTGGGCCATCGCAGCGATATTAAAGTCGTTGTATGAGTACTCCAAGGTACGAGAAACGCTTCGGGTATAAGTGCCGAAGCCTAGGTAGTCGAAATCCTCGGCTGGAATATAGTTCAAGCTTTTCCAGCTCATCAGCCCGCCTCGTCCCTCGTTTGACCAATCCAGCGGCTCGTCTTCTGCGTCGTGCACAACAGCTTTATAGGCAAGTTCCCAGTCGATATCTCCAGTAACATTCTTGGAATATGCATCTACAATGACATTGTCGGCATTTGAGCCTCCTTGAGTAAAGCCTTTACATAGGCTCATGCGGCAGTCTGGAAGATATCCTCCGTTCTTGTAGATATTCAGGAGACCTCGGATCATGCGAGACAGAGATGTAGGGTCTAATACAGTCAGAAAAGGGAGTTGAGATCGGAACGAGTCCCAGAGACTGTGATTGTTAGCCTAGAGGCTTCCTAGTGCTGCATTCTCTTCAACCGTGCTTACCAATAGAAGGAGTCGAAATAGGGCTCTGTACTCTGCCATAGCGGGTTTTCACCTGTATAGTCTTGTGGATTGATCATCCTAGATGGCTGTTAGTATGGAATGAAGCATACAATCTTCCGGTAGGAGACATACGTCCGGTAGATTCCACTCCAGAAAATGGTTTGGATATCGTCGCTAACACCAGGTCCTGGCGTCACCGTGATCGGGCTCAGCTTCTTCCGCCATGCATCCTCGGCGATCTTCTTGGTTCCCTCAAAATCCCAATTTGGAATCTCTTGTGCGGCGTTTTGACAGGCTTGATCGTTGCTAATAAAACTCACTCCAACCCGGGCGAGAATAGTGCCGTTAGTAGTGGGTGGCTGAAATCTCGTGAAGGCACCGCCTGGGAGTGGATAGCCATTGATTCCGCGGGTGATGAACAGTTCTTTCGGTTCAGTGCCGGCTCTGTCGTTCACAAATATACCACTATCCCGAACGGGCGCTCCTTGAAACTCCGTGCAGAAGTGTAACGAATACATTCCGGAACCAAAACTCGGAAGGAAAGTGGCATTGCCTGTCATCTTTCCACTATCGGCGTCTACAGATATAGATCCGTTTTGACGTGAATCGGAAAGGTCTGTCAAGTCCAAAAGAATTAGGGGGCTGAGAGGGCTACCATCGACCGGCGTAGCTGGGAATCGAAAACGAAACAAAGATGTGTGATTCGACACAGTCATGTCGACATTGATATTGCTTGCTAGCTCAATATTAAAGTAGCCAGGGCTAGCTTCCAGCGAGCCGTTTAAAGTTGGTATGTCTCTCGTTTTCTTCGGAAAAAGACAACCGTCGATCTGGTCACCTTTACAACCGGCGTGAGGGAACAGAGCAAAGTTGCCAAGTGAGCCTGCCTATGTATGATGAGCAAGCACGCTCACTTAGTGTAGATAAACTGCGTTTAATCGAAATCGCTAAACACTCACTCCGCCAGTTCCACTGTCGTGCATCTGCGAGAACCCGGTTACATTGCTGCCTGTTGGAAATAGTTTAGTACCGTTCCATGCAAATTTCAATCAGTATGATTACCGTCGGTTGCAAATCCGCCTGTTGGGATGTTAGTGTGATAGATCATTTTCTCGACCATGCTTTACAAACCTGTATTTTCACCATTTACATCTGCCACAGCTTTTGCCATCCCTGTAGCATTGTCATGTTCGTTGTCCCATTCTTTGGTATCTTTCTACCATACCATAAGGCAGAGTTGCTCCACCAAAGACGTTCCCTAAGATGCATAAGACTTAGTAAATGCCTACATTGACGTTCCGGAGTGTGAATGGAACTTGCTTACCGTAGTTGTTGGTTCCAATGAGCTGGTCAACATATTTGAAGACGTCAAAAGTACTGTTGGTTGCGTTATACGGAGCAGCCGCCGCTAGGGAGGTTGTGTACAGTGAGGAGAGGAAGAGCAAGCAAAGAATAAAGGTCACCATTGTAGCTAAAGCCTAGCTTGGTAGAACCAAAAGAAGAAACTTAGAGTCAAAAGCAACAGGACAGCTAGAATAAAGAAGGAAGACGGGGAGAGTTAATAAGAACCTTATAAACTTTTAACTCTAGCAACAATGAAATGCCCTGCAGGAGTGAGTAGTGGGGAATTCATCATCTGGGCCATCTATCTTGATCACGGAGGAAATGAATGTACGGGGAGGTCGATAGTTTTTCGGTCATAAGATTTGCTCATGCAGTGTTCCGAAAGATAATCTCCCTTGATGTAGGGTATCTCATCGAGGTCAGGGATAGCAGAAAACAACAGAGCTCATACATTATGCCCAATGCTTGGGAGTTGCGTCGCACCTAAGAATCTCAATACTCGAACCAAGTCGCCTGTCTTAGCGAAAATGCAGAGGTTGAAAAGTTGAACAGAACGGCACTGCAACGTCTTTGGACCCAATATTCAGCTATTATAATTTCAGTAGAAATACGCTACACGACTCTTTGATGCTGCCTGAAGATGATTCCGGTTTACAGTTGGGATTAAAACCGTTGGAAAGATGCGAATAGAAAAGGGGGGATGTTCATGCGTCCTAGGCAAATGACTCGAGCAATCACCAGTTCAGATGCGTCAGTTGCGACATGTACCAAAGCGCTGGAAGCACCAGTAATTTCGGATCATGACTTCTCTGATAGATAACAGTCCGTATGGTGAGCAGGAGCCTGTGTAACCTTCTTGATGGAGCAATATCCGCCCAAAATTGCGTCGCAACGAAGATTGGAGTCTCTTTTGGGTTGGGGTGCCGTACCGTAATAAAAGGTAGTGTGTAATCTTCAACACCGGTAGCAGCGGTACGGAGTACTCCGTAGTATCTAGTCCGTAGCGTGCGTATCACACAGCAATACTCCAACGACACTACAAACTCAAAGGTCACGGACAAACCCTAAATCAAAACCTCTCGTACTTGACAAAATATCAAGAAACGAAAGTCCGCAACTCAGTACCAATCTCGATCACCCCCTAGGCGATCTTTACCCCAGGCCAGCCCCTCAAGACTTTCCAATACCCCACTTCAGTATCCCTCACTTCCAGTCTGCAACTCTCTATTCGTGATTCCTCTCTAAAGATCTTTTTAAAGCTCAGTCACCATGTCTGAACGTAAAGTTCTAACAAAGTACTATCCGCCTGATTTCGATCCCTCCAAGATCGCCCGCACCCGTGGCCCCAAGGCCCCAGGCCCCAAAGTCCAAACGGTCCGCCTTATGGCCCCCTTCAGCATGAAGTGCATTACCTGTGGGGAATACATATACAAAGGCCGCAAATTCAACGCCCGCAAAGAAACCACCGATGAAAAATACTTTAGCATCGCCATATACCGCTTCTACATTCGGTGTACGAGATGCAGCGGTGAGATCACCTTCAAGACGGACCCGAAGAATATGGACTATGAGTGCGAGAAGGGTGCAAAACGAAACTTCGAGGTGTGGAGGGATAGTTCGAAGGAAGGACAGGAGAAAGAGAGCGAGGAGGAACGACTGGAAAGGTTGGAAAGGGAAGAGGAAGAGAGGGGGGCGATGGAAGAGTTGGAATTGAAAGTGGTGGATGCAAAGAGAGAGATGGAAATTGCGGATGCGTTGGATGAGATAAGGACGAGAAATGCGAGGAACGAGAGGTCTGCAAAGGAGGGGACTAGAGCAGGTGAAAGTGAAGAAGATAGGCTTGTAAGGTTGGAGAGGGAAAGGGTAGAAAAGGAGATTGAGGAGCAAGCAAGAAGAGCGTTCGTGACGGAAACAGGAGAGAGGGTGAGGAGGATTGGGGAGGGTGGTGTTGATGGCGAAGGGCTGGAGAATGTTGGCATTGCATCGACAGGGGGGAACACGGTTGGGGAGATGCTGCCGCCGCCACCGACGTTCAAGCGTATGCCAAAGAAGAAGCGGGATCTTTCGGCCGCGTTGGGGATCAAGAAAAAACCGGCTCTGGTGTGACGGATGTGCTGACAAGGAAATACATTTTGTATTACTCTGGGAACGAAAGCAGTGTGGTAAACTCACTGATCCATCTACTGCTCCAAAATAAATTTTGCGGCGCTGGGCTGGGCAACAGTGGCTACGAACGCTGTTGCGAAGCTCCAAGTTTGGCGTTGCCGTGGGAGATGTACCGGCACTTGATCGGCGAACCTTGCAACTTAAGGACGTTTTGCTGCATCATTCTTAAGACCCTATTCGGTTCTGATGGAAGACAAATAGACTAAGACGCTATGTTGAATAGAAGCGCCGTGGAGGAGGGTTTGGCCCCCCAAACAATGGCTTGGTTGAGTTTACGTGTTGGAGACTTGGCATAACATAGGTGCCGAAGCAAAGTCTTCTTACTGTATGTTCGCTGCTTCGCTTTCATTCCGGTCAGGAAGCTCTTATCGGTGTCTATGCCAACCCGGATTCACTGACGCTTAGATTCCTTAGCATTCGTCATGTTTTACCTAGCTCCTTTCAAATTTGGATGATTTTTCAACTGGTCCTGAGCTTCTTCCGCAGAATGTATCTTTGTCATGCATCATTTAACCCGATCCTTTTAAGTCAAAGCAGCGAGGCACGTTGATTTCACCCACTCCCAACGACGTCTCGTCTCAGGGTCAAAGAAGACACAACCACAATACTTTCGAAGCAGGGAGCAGAATCTAATACAAACAGAAAGATTTTATTTGCTAATCAAGGAAGGTTGAAGCTTAACACAGGTGTTTCGCTCGTCTTGGACACCAGTATCGGACTAATTATACTTCCCTTCTCATACCAATCCCCATCACAAGAACAAGATGCCGTCAGCCAAAAGACCCAACAACCAACACAAGATTCATAAAATGAGTGTGGCCCCTCAAGCGTCCTTCCTTTCCAAAACAACGTGTATCAATCTCCCAGAATGCTGGTCCCCTTCGCAACAATACCTGACCAGTAGACCGCACGGTAACCCCAAGGTCAATAGTACGTTAGCTAATGCTCGGGCCAAGCTAGGGTCCTACTCCGCGGCGTTGCGCTGGTAGCCAGAGCCACGTCCGGCTGGTGCCACTTCGCGGCGTTGATAGCCAGAACCACGTCCGTCTGGTTCAACTGTTCGAATTTGATCTTGATAACCGGAGCCGCGTCCGTCTGGTGTTGGCACTTGTCGGGATTGGACCGTGTCAAGATGACCTTGCACAACTGCAGCGGAACCTATCAGGGTAGAGACGATAGCAGTAGAGAACTTCATGGTGATGGCTGGCTTGTAGAGTGAGTAAGCGGTACTGAATTTTGAGGATGAGTGAAATTGATATTGACAGCTAATAGCCTAAGTCTTATTGAAGATGAAATGTGAGGAAACGGAAGAATCTATCTCTTTTATATATCAGAAACTCCTTGGGCCTCGCTGAGGTCTCTGGGAACGTTCTTTACGACTAGCGTACAAAATGGTGACATATTCTAGAGCCCTGGGCGATCGGATCTCCTAGCCGTGCCTTGTCGAGTGAGTCCCTGCCCATATTCTCAGCGCCACCACATGTTGCCGCTGCTCTGGCCCACCAATGTTCTTTTGTGTCTGGGGAAGGGCCCTCTGATTGGACAGCGTACCTCTTTCAGTCCCATGATTCCATATCGACTTTCTAAACGCGATCTCTATTCTCCACGATTCAACTCAATCTGACATGTACATGTAATGCTTCACCTCATCTTGCCAACGGAGAACTAGGATTCAGAAACAAGTCGTCAAATCAGATACGGCTCGACGAGTCTGGGACCTCGTATCGATCTCTTCCACGTCAGCAGTGGAGAAATGCAAACCTTATACCTCAAGTACTTGCAGAATTTCCATCGTAGCAATATACTATCGAATCACAGCAACTTCAGCCGACTAGACCAAATCGACATGTGTGTGCTACGTATGTCTGCTATACGCAAACACCGAGATACAAGCACAAAAGCGAGAAGAGGCATTGGTGGACCTTTGGAAGAACAGATCCAAGTCAGCGAACTAAGGTACACTTAGCAGGGGCGATAGTGTATCGAACAGTGATTGTTTGAGCACGGCAGCTTCCTAGCACAAGCATCGAAGGACTTCAAGGATTCAGTCATCGTCGCTGACCAAAGCGTGGAACACCTTAATAGGAGTATCAGATCACACACCTTCACCAAGTAATCAAATGGCATATTTCGACTACAACTGACAGAGCTTACGGAAGTCGATACAGCTCTCTTCATTCGTTACTCTATGGATCTTGGGCTGTTAACGCTTTGGCTGGTGTTGTACAACATATGAGACCAGATTGCTTATACTGTAGTAGCGATGAGCAAATCTAGATCTTTCTTATTGTCTCGATCTGGACTTGAAGACTAAATTCTATTGGATAGTCACGATCTTGTGAGGTCATTTGAAGGGCCAAAGCACTGGCGGCATACGTGTGACTGATACCTGCTGAAGTTAGTATCTTCTCTTCTCTTATTAGGTACGCATACGGTCCGATTTAGAAAAAAAAAAAGGGCCCAAGGGACCACGGCAGGAGGTCGGGTAGATCAAGATCCCCGAACACCGCACGAGCATTTGTGGAGATATTCTCTTCTAGCTACTCGCCGATCTGGATCCCACCGGTAATGATACCTGGACTACTTTGCTAGTTAGTCTCTCATTCGACCGTGTCCAACGAAGTCTAGAGCCGTTAATACCTCCATAGCTTCCTCCACAGATCTGCGGCCTGCCAGCAATCCAAGCCCGAAAGCTACGATCATACTGCCACTGGGAGGTTATAGCGCTTTCCGAGTGCTCAAAAAGTGCAATTACAGCGTCCATACAGGCCGAGTCTTATGATGGTGGTTCTCGGCTCTAAATGTAGGGCCGACTGACATATCATCTACTTCGGCTTCATTCCACGGAGCTTAACCCCTTGGCGAGCCCTTGTTGCCCTGTATCCATCCTAAGTACTTGGAGTTTGAAGTAATATCCCATAGTCCACACTGAAGGATCGATATGTTGTAAAGGACCTCTCTCGTCATATATCCCACAGTGCTCATGAGAGTAGGGATTCTGCACATACTTGAAATGAGCCTCTAATTCGACCACCGAAGTTCCGACCGCCCCTTGAGCGGACACACGCCTTTGCAGCAAGACATCAAGGGATATCTCTCCCGCCAAACCTAGAGATTCTCTTCTCATCCCCAAAAAGGAAAATTCCCTCCGAACTGTAATCCATCCCCCACTTTGTTCTCCACCTATACATTTCCCAAATCTACACGTTCCTCAGCGTATTAACCCCAACAAGCCATGACATCGAGGCCGCCATCACGCCCGAACAAGGATCTCAGTCAGCCCTGAGTCATGATATGGAATCTCGGGGCAATGTCGCAATTCAACATCACCAGAAGGTCTAAGCTCTTGGGAGAAAATCAATAGGGTAGGGGTTGGGATGTTTTGGGAAAGGAGTTTGAGGAGGGTTAAGCCGAATCATTTGAAAGAGACGAAATTGCGGAAATAGATTAGAGACGGAACGAGGGCTTCGTGAGGGAAAGAAAAGAAAAGAATGGGGTCCTGCGGAGGCAGGAGATTCAATCCCGGGATATGGCGAGATAGCATCCTCAGCATAAAAAACCAGTGCCTAGTAGCAAGCTATAAAAAACCCAGGACTGACTTCATCACCAATCAAGACAAGGGCTTCAGCAGGGAAAAGGGAGGAAGATGGAGATTAGAATAGATATAGCGCTATGGCTGGTAGAACAGCTCTCCATGTATGAAGAAGAAGAAGAAGAAGAAGAAGAAGCAGGAGGTATGGCTACTGTGAGCGAGAGTGGTCAAATTGCAAGAAGCGAGAAAGGGGTGTTGAAGGTTTAGGTGTGTTAGTTAAGGGGAATGGGGCAAGAAGAGAGGGGGAGAAAGGGGATGAGAGAGGGTGGTGGACTAAACTGAATGGGGGGTTGCATGTGGTGCTTCTTTCCATCAGTTGCGGCCATAGGTATATATGAATAGTCCAATAATTGATTGACTTGCAGAATGGGTAAAGTATAGTCAACGTTTTATTATCGACTATAGATATGCTAATCATTAGCACGCCCTGAGTGTCGGACAACAAAGACAATGGGCAGCCTATCCAAGAGTCAGTATAGTAGACTGCCAGAGAGAGTCGTGGTGGCTCGAACATTTCCTGTCAAAAATATCCGGACGGACGGTGTCCTGAAAAGCAAGCTCTGATGGTGGGATCCTCAAAGGGGGGTGAGTTAGAGCGCCTGTACCGTGCTCGTATTCCCTTTACCTAGCCATGGCTCGTTCCTGGGTCTGGCCCTAGAACTGAATGAAAACGCAGACAACCTAAACTCAAGTCTATAGTAGACCTTGCTTTTGCAAACTATCCCTAGATTAGCACGCCGTCCAACAACTGTCAATCAAAAGTGACTTACTCATAATAAACCTTCTCCGGCATAACATTCCCATCCGCATCCTCCATCTGCACCACATTCTCACCTCCCGTCTTCTCCCTCTTCTTATCTCGTTGGATCTTATCCCACAACTTCAACGCATCCTCAATCCCTGTAATTTCCCTGAACAGCGTCGTGTTCGTGATGCCCAAACATTTCAAGCCGTATATGTGCCGCGCTTCGTTGAAATGCTTGTCAAAGGCCCGCCGACCCATGTAGACAAAGTTACCGCAGATCTCACAGGGAAATTCGACTCCGAGGCCGTGAAGCTTGTAGAGCCAGTAGGGGATGGGTTTGCCGTCCCAGGCGAGCGGAAGTTTGAGCGGGTTGTAAATCTTCTCGTCACCGTCCGAGTCGGACTCGTCGTCGCCGGGACGGGGGGCGACTTCGGTTGATTCGGCAAAGAAGGCGTCGAGCTCCATCTGTCTTTCTCGCTCCGTCATGCCTTGCTTCCGCTCCACGTTGACCCGTGTGTCGTTGCGTACAGTTTCCATTGTTGCAGCTAGCCTGTGGACTCGGTACTCGCGCTCTGCGATAGCACGCTCCTTTAACCGCAATACTGTTGATCCTCTGCTGTTCAGGTGGCCGTTTGCGTCTCCGTTCGCCGATCCATTGGTTGCCGCACCCACTTTACGTGCTTCGGCGGCTTTGATATGCTTCTTGCCACTGAGATGGCCTCGGTAGACATTGTCGTTGTTAAATTCCTTCTCACAGTCTGGACACCAGATCCCCTCGCCAGTTCCTTCGGTTGTTGGTGCGGCGGGACCTGATGGTTTTGCGTCTTTGCTCCAGCCTGGCACTGCATCGACTTCCCATACCCGCTCAAAGTCTTGGTCAAAGGAAGTAAAAAGACTGTCTAGATCCTCAAGTGGTCGTGTGCGCCGTAAGAAGCCCTCTAGGTACTCTGCTAGCCGTCCCACGTACTTGAAATACTGATCAGTTGTCTTGTCCGCTCGTTTTATCGGATTTGCGGGGGGTACAAAGGAGTCGAAGGTGTTCAAATATTGGAGGTATGATAACCTCTTTACACCCGGCAAATTTAGGTACTCTTCGTGCAAGGTCGTAAGATCCAAAAACCGGCCAAACGCTTCCTCACCGGTGAACATGTTGTCAACCTCCATGGTGGCCGATTCGCCCTCACCAGGCGCTTTGCGTTTGTAGGCTCTTTCTAGATTCTCAACCGGCTCATTGGGGTATCTCCTGTGGAAATCTTTAATCTCGTTCAACTGTTTATAGAACTCGTCAAAAGGGTCTCCAGTTGAGATGGATTGTATCTCGCGTGCACGCAGGCCTTCGGTGTCATTGTAGATATCTACAAGGCGTTTAGATTGCTCTTGTATGCGATTGAGGAAACCCGATATTTGGTGGTCGCGGTTTAATCGGTCACGAATCTAGATTATATGATCAGCTATGATACCCTCCCAAAATATATGGTAAGAGAGCTTAAATACATGTCTTGGATCTTCCGCCCCTCGATCGCTGATTCCTTGCTCTAATCTCTCAAGGTCCTCGTGAAGGAACCTCTGCTCTTCAAGAAGCATTGTCTTGGGGTAATGCGAGTATTACTGGTTGCGAGGGAAATATTGTGAGAAATCGTCTCTTAAATTCGGGATTGTGGATTTTATTTCGCCACTTGAATGGTGCCTGTTGCGAAGCTATGTGTGGTTGTATGGGAAGACTTCGAAAGTCGAGTTGATGTCGGCCGTGAATGGTTTGACCAATCAGAAGCTGCGCTTGAAATTCCGCTTTTGCAACTTCGACACTCCAAGCTTGAACACTTCCTCAAGCATCTACTCTCCGTCTTCGATTGCACCTGAAAATAATACAGACAAGGGATTTAAACTGACCATCAAGATGGCGGACGGTATTGACAGGAAAGCTGAGGGTAGCTACAATCGTGCCTCTCCCCAATCAAAGCTAACAGGTTGTAGAGAAGATGGAGTTCTCTACATCGAAGGAGGTCACTGTGGCGCCCACGTTCGAAGCTATGCACTTAAAAGAGAATCTTCTGCGTGGTATCTATGCCTACGGATACGAGTCTCCTTCAGCGGTACAATCGCGAGCTATCGTCCAGATCTGCAAGGGTCGCGACACAATCGCACAGGCACAATCCGGTACTGGAAAAACAGCTACGTTTTCGATTAGTATGCTGCAAGTTATCGACACTGCAGTAAGAGAGACGCAAGCTTTAGTGCTGTCCCCCACCCGAGAGTTAGCTACCCAGATCCAGTCTGTGGTCATGGCACTCGGCGATTATATGAACGTACAGTGCCACGCTTGCATTGGAGGTACTAACGTCGGAGAGGACATCCGGAAGCTGGACTACGGGCAACATATCGTCTCAGGGACGCCAGGGCGTGTTGCTGATATGATACGTCGCCGCAACCTTCGGACTCGACACATTAAGATCTTGGTATTGGACGAGGCAGACGAGCTGCTCAATCGAGGATTTAGAGAGCAGATCTATGATGTATACCGCTATCTTCCTCCGGCCACTCAGGTTGTTGTCGTTTCTGCCACGCTACCTTATGATGTACTTGACATGACTACAAAGTTCATGACCGATCCTGTGCGTATCTTGGTGAAGCGTGATGAATTGACCCTCGAAGGTCTCAAACAGTACTTCATTGCTGTGGAGAAGGAGGAGTGGAAGTTCGATACTCTGTGCGATCTCTACGACACACTCACAATCACGCAAGCAGTCATTTTCTGCAATACCCGTAGAAAGGTCGACTGGTTGACGGATAAGATGCGAGAAGCTAACTTCACGGTATCGTCGATGCATGGCGAAATGCCTCAGAAAGAACGCGATAGCATTATGCAGGATTTTCGCCAAGGCAACTCGCGTGTTCTTATCTCCACGGATGTATGGGCTCGTGGGATCGATGTTCAGCAGGTTTCACTTGTTATCAACTACGATTTACCTAGCAATCGTGAGAATTATATCCACCGGATCGGTCGAAGCGGCCGATTCGGAAGGAAAGGTGTGGCGATCAACTTTGTCACAAGTGAGGATGTGCGCATTTTGCGTGATATTGAACGTAAGTCGAACTACATATGATATACCGTATGCCACGACTGACTGCTTTTAGTCTACTATTCTACACAGATTGATGAAATGCCGATGAATGGTATGTATCGAAGTCGACCATGATTTTCCAAACTGACAAAGCGTCCAGTCGCCGACTTGCTTTCATGAGTCTCAGTAGCGGAGAGGCAATTTGATTTTACAACTAGGGGAAAGCTTCTCTCGGTTTAGCCCGTTGTAGCTTAGGAATTTCTAGAAGAGAAACTCGGCTTAAGTTTTCAGGAGCCTTGTTTTGGTGGAGGAAATGGGCATTTATGCTATGGGTACGTAACAGCTTCGGAGTTTGAGATGCCAACCTACTAATTTGGGCAACATACAGCAAATTAGCTAGGAAGCAACCTGAATATTTTCTCGATTCATAATTCTTCGACTTATACAAGACCTGAGGGAAAAGCAACGACCGACTTCTGAACAAGTTCTCTTTGCTAACCACTAGATAAAGCTTTCACCATCAGTACTGCACCTTGAAACCCTTGGCCGAGTGCAACCTCTTGCAGTGGCAACCTCTTACATCTCCCAAAAATAAGGGCGCTTAGCACTCCAGATTTCCCAAAAGCACCCGATTGTCCTGCCATCTTTGGACCTCTCATCTTATCGTAATTATTCTTTTTCGACCTGTACATTCACCAATTTTCACCACTTCATTCACCAACTGCTTTGCCGACTTCACATCCGGTCGCCGACGCCGGCTAGTATAGTACACTTGACCTTCTTGCAACATTCAACTACTCCAACCCACTTCCATCAGGGAAGCATTATCCTGGGCCTGCAGCCTAAAGTTGTTGCTACTTCCTCCACTCAGACTACGTTGCTCAGCGACTTGAAGATTTCAAAGATAGGGCCGGCAGTCACCGACCGCTCACTTCCTCGCTGTCGTTGCTACTCGAGCCCACTAAGTTGCCCAGTCAGCCGCAGCCGACACCTCTTACTTCCGAACATCGCGCAAAACGCAACGAATTCTCCTCTCTACGTTAAGGGAAGTGTACGACTGACTTCCTCTTCACTTTATTCCACTAAATATATGCCATTTCATTCTCCAATTGGAAGTATCGGTAATTGGCTATGGGCCATATTGATAACGAACCATTGACTCCCCAAAGGTCGACATCAACTTCTATCTTGTCGATTCCTACTGTGACGGGACCTGAACCTAAGCCTTCCGGCTCCGGACAAGATAGTCAAGAAAAGATGGAGACTAAACCTCGCTTCGATGGCATGTAGGTTTACCACTAGCCTACAACCATTATCCGTGTCAGCAGATTCGTATAGCTCACCTTGTTGCAGGCGCTTCGACTCTCAGATATTCGACCTCTACGTTGGGCCAGAAAAGCGTCACTTTGCAGTTCATCGAGCTGTTCTAAACCAAAGCCCTCAATTCAGATCCTTGTGCAACATTCAAGCATTGATTAAGAATGGTGGTGCTAAAGCTAGAACCACACTCTTAATAGAACGTGATGATCCCAGAGCAATAGGACACCTTCTGGAGTATCTCTACACGAACAAGTTCACCGTTCGAGGTGCAGAGCCCTTGGACGAAGCCAAGCAGCTCGCGGACCTTTACTTGCTAGCTAGTAACTACACACTCCCGGGGTTGCAGGAAGCTGTCATCACACAACTGGAGTCGAGCCACACATCCTCCAAAATCACAGCCATGCAATTCTTCAACATGGCGGAAGACCTTTACAGTGAAGAACCTCATGTTGCCATGCGGGAGTACTTCGCGAAGGTAGCACCTGGGCTTCTCCGGACCGTTGCCGAGGATGAGCTTCAGGAGCTGCTTAGGATGATCAGCGAGGGAGGAGACTTTGCCACAGATCTATTTGCAGCTCACCATCAAGCTTTTGGCCCAGGCCATCTGCCTGCAAGTCATCCTGAGAGTGAGACCCAGGATGGACCACTACCAAAGAGCGAAAAGACTGATGAGCCATCAGCTGGGCCTGTCGATATCAGGACTGCTTGGGATGATGCGCATGAGATACCTAGCTTTTGGCACGAAATGACCGCGGCTGATCAGCTGCTTGTAACAATGAGAGAAGAAGGCAAGACCTGGAATGAGATTGATCATGCTCAAATGGAGAAGCATGGAAAGAGTGGATCCATAAGCGAATGGGTAAGTCGATATGGGCGGATCTCGATCAATATGGCGCATATGCGTTTGAAGAAGGGCGATGTTGGTTCCCCAAAATAATTCCAAGGTATGATCTATGCTGATAAGAATCAATCAGGTGGACCGCCTCTTCGCTGCCAAAGAGCAGATCGAAACAAAGTTTCAGCTCGACAGGTGGTCTTCGATTGCAGATTTGATGGAGCAAAACGGGGCGGAGCGTTATCGACCCGACTTTCTCCGGAAGAAGTTCAAAGATCTCGAGCTTGCACTCAAAGCTAGGGAACAAGCAAAGGCCATTTCTATAAGTAGCACTCGCGACGACACGTATAGAGCTGTGGCCGGTAACGATAAAGACTCGACGAATGTAGTTGTGGATAGAGCCACCGTTGGACCTGCGAACGAGAACGGAACCGCAAATAGAGCTAGGAATCGCGCTGCAAGTGTGATTGTCATCGATGAGGTTGTGCCTGCCACCCAGATTGGAGCCGCGACCGGCACAGCAGGTGTAGGCTCAGCTCGTACCATGTCAACACGGCAAAACTCAGCAGCAAGCGGGACTGCTCACTGGCCCGCGAGCAGACCTGCAATAGGAGCTACCCACAGCAGAGCCTTGGATAGAGCCCACAGCAGAATTCCCAAAGAGCCATCAGACAAACTAACCACTGGGGCTACATCCTACCCCGCGCCTAAAGAGGCGAAGAAACGCACCTTCACCGCTATGGAAGACTCAAACACCGGAGCTCCACCTCGCGGGAATGCAACAAGCACCAGAGCTCCAGTTGAGGTCAAAGCGGAAAAAGTGCGGAAGACAGCGACGGGCGAGCCGGAAATTGCGGCCGGCCATAACGTTGGCAAGGCGAAAGGGGGGTACAACCAGAAGGTTATTGAGGCCAGGGGGGGTGGGTCGGGTCAGAGGGTCGCAGATCCAGAGATTGCGGATCCAGAGTACGTCGCGCCAAACGACGACGATTCTGATGATGACGATTCCATGAGCGAGAACGATTAGCTCTCGGTGCGGATGTTCATGCAATGGATGACATACTGCCAGTCGGTGTGGCCGGCCCTTCTCGCTTGCTTATCTGCCTGCTTTCCATTACGCTCCGAGCGTGGAGGGGAAGACTATGTTCCAAAACGATCATTTCGACGACCCAGATTTCTATTGCGCATGGGACAGACAGCACGGTTGAGTTTTTCTCCAGGGCTGCATATTATCCATTTTTGCAGTTTTTACAAATCCCCTCTCTCGATCTGCACCACACGCAATCCCCGAGATTTTCGACCTGCAATTCTCTGCACGCAGCCTTCCTTCTGCATCCCCCCGGGAAGACAAAAAACATTGGAGCCTAACAGCGCGGGTCCGACTCCTTTTCAAAATATATTTTTAGCTTTCTCCCATCTTTTTCGCAAGTTGGGCATACTCTCTCGGTTGGTTTGAGCAGCTTTCGGCATCTTCCTTGACATGGCCCATACTTTGCTATTTGGTTAGCTTTGTACAATCAATTCCGGTATTGACATTTTCTTGAACCTTGAAGTTTGTCTGTACTTCAGAGGGATCCTTCAGCAGCGCAAAACCATTTCCATAGAATAGATTTATTCAATTCGTTAAGATACATATTGCGACGTTGTAAACGTCTCACAAAACACATTTTTGGGTATCTCCCAATGCACGCCACGATCCCCTTCCCGGCGCCAAAAATGCATTACCTTCATTGCGTTTCCTGAATCTACTCCTCGTCACTCATAACCATCCCGCTATCCTCCCCCACCCCCCTTCCCTCGCCCATTCCACCCAACCCCTCAACCCCATTTTCACCCCTCCCCCTCCTCCTCCTACCCCTCTTCCCCCACCCATCCTCCATCCTCCTCCTAACCAACGCATCCGCCTCCTCCTCCACATCCTCCGCAAAACTATTCCCCACCCCCACCCCCGCTCCGCCCGCCTGGCCCCCCCACCCCTGCTCACTCGCGTTCTCTTCCAGCGCTCGCGACAGCAGATCCGTAGCGACCGGGTCCTGCGGCCCTACAGCCAGCGCTTCGTGCAGCGCGCAGACGGCTTCCAAGCATCGGCCCATTTCCAGCAACACGAGGCCCTTTGCAGTGAAGATGCCGACGTCGCGACCGCCTTGGCGTAGCACCTCTTCGAATTCAGTGAGGGCGAGGGCCCAGTCGCGTTGGCGACGATATGCATGGCCGAGGTTTGCGCGGGTCGAGACCCAGGCGCGCGGGTCGGAGTCGATTTCTTCTGCGATGGCGAGCGCGCGGTGGAAGAGGTGGATGGCTTGGGGGAGGTGGTCGAGGTGGTAGAAAACGACGGCGAGCTCGTTGAGGAGGAGGGGGTCGGTTTGGCAGAGCTGGAGCGCGGCGTTGAGGTATTCTTGCGCTAGGGTCATGTTGTTAAGCTGCAGGTTCTGCATTCCTAGGAAGAGTTGCGGAAGGTGTGTTCCCTGAAAGAGGCGAGCAGCGGTGCTGTAAGCCGAGATGGCCTGGTCGTGCTCGCCTTCTGCCGCGAATGTGTGCGCAAAGCCGATCCAGGCGGGGCCGAAATGCGGGTCCATCATCGAGGCTTTGGAGAAGAAGCGCCGGGCTTCGGCGATTTGGTGGATACTGAGGTAGTAAATGCCTACTGCGAGCCAAGTGGCAGGTTCATCAGGGTGAAGGTCCGCGAGACGGTGAGAAAGGAGGAAAAGGGTATTTGTCTGGTTAAGCTCATGGAGGCAAGCGAGGTGAAGGGGGTAGATTGCGAAATTATACTCGTCTGTATCAAGGATGGAGGTTGTAATGGCAAGGGTTTGTTTGAAGCGGCACTGTGTGAACAGAAGTTCCGCTTTCGAGAGTAGGAGGTCTGGATTGGAGGCGAGATTGTAGTGAGTGGAGAGGGTTTCGGTAGCGTGATTGAACTCGTTGGGGTTTTTGTATTTAGAGAGGCGGGTGGTGTAGAGCATCTTTGCAAATTGAGCGGCTTCCTGGGATGTGTTTGGGCCGGACGATGGGGACATGGAGTCGAAATCGAGAGATTCGAGAAAGGTCCATTCTTCATCAGGAGACATGAGGGAGTTCTTCATCAGTTGATCGAAAGCTTCGAAGCATTGAACATCAATCCGGACGGCGTCTTTGTAGCATTCTTTTGCTCGGTCAAAGGCATTTTGCTTAGCGTAGCATATCCCCCGAAGGTAGCACATGGCAGCTTCATGTTTTATATCCGAAAGGCTCTCTCTCTCCCTCTCTTCGCTCACATCTATCCGGTCGGGTCTGTCATTGGCCTTGCCATGCTTCTGTGCACCGTTTCGTAGATTTCCACTAGTATGCTGTAGCTTCCGCCTTGCTTTACTTGTTGTGGCAAGAAGATGTGTCGGGTTCTTGTCCCCTAAAATATTGAGGGCCTCATCGAACTTGGACTGTTTGATTTGACAGTGGGCGGCTAAGTATTTGCATGCTGGGCTGTGATCGATGAGGTTATGCTTCACGAGGAAGCTTTGAGCTCTTGTGTAATTGCCCGTGGAAAAATGAACCTGGGCAAGCCAAAAAGCGTCGTTGACATCACCTAGTAAGCATCAGCATGTTTTTTGGGAGTTGTCTTAATAGGCTTATTAGAAGTATACCCGTAAGAGCAAGTAGCTTGTCTCCGATGTATATGGCCGATTCATATTGATGCTTGTGCATGGCATCCTGCCTCCAGTCCTTCAGTATTTTTTCCATAGTCATCTTGGGGATTCAGCATTCTTCTTCGGACAGTGATAGCAGTAAGGTAGAGTCGGCTTTTTGTTTGACGGCTAGAAAGTATCGATCGGCAGTCGCGTACCTCGCGTAGGTACCTGACCACGCTTCCTTACTCGGTTACGCAATCATGTGACTTTGTAAATTGCCCAAGCGCTTAATACGGGACACCCCAAGAATCAAGATTGAATTTCGAGTCCTCAACGTAGGCTTTTCATGATATGCACGCCGTTCATATTGACGGGGTCGTTACAGAAGCTACGGAGGAGTACTTGTCCATTTTCTAGGCATTGATCTATGGTGGTAGAATATAGGCTCGATGCTTGTTTGTTGGATCGTGAAAACTTGCCACAAATTCATTGATTGACCCACCACCTGCTTCATCATTAAGATCATCAACCCATGTGCTGGAAGAGCCCGCCGATAATCCCGCTCGTCATCTGCTGTCCGGACTGGATTTCTTGAGCCTGTGACTTCAGCTCATCGACGTCCCAATTCGCCCAGACCATGAACTGTGCGGGAAGCTGGACTATTGAACGGTAATATAAGCATCTCGTTGCTTGAGACGCTTGAGATGAAAGAGAAGATTGGCTAGTAAACATCAGACCAACCCTTATCCATTGGCAAGGCCTCAGCCTTCGCCGCAATTTTTGCGAAATAGAGACGTCTCAACCATACCCGGGTGCACACTCGCAACGAACACATTCGGGTTCTCCGCCGCCAGGAACTCCAGCAACTTTACCTGCGCTAGCTTCGAGCTGATGTACGCCGAGAGTCCGGGCAACATTGCTGGCGGGAGACCGCTAGTGCCAGTGGTCATTCCGAGGATCGCGGCGTGCGATGGATTTGCGGTCGGGAGGAAAACCTTATGCTGCAACCATTGTGCCCTTCATATTGGTCTTATGGGGTGATAGAGCTAAGTGAAGTCGTTGCGGCGTGGAGATGGATAGAGCCTACTTCAAAGCTTTGCCACCAATCCTCCACAGGCGATTCGGCGACCAAGGCGGGGCTCGACACGAACGCAGCACTGAGAACCAGGATATCCCAGGCCCCCACCTGAGCAGCAACGTCCATGAGCGCCTTCTTGTCGGTGACACTAACGGCATGAATGGAGCAGCTCGCAGAGTTTGGCGCCAGGGCGCTTTTTGTTTCTGAGAGATTGGCTTCGTTGCGGCCGAGGAGGACGATCTTGCTTGCGCCCGCGTCTGAGAAGGCGGATGCAGTTTCGCGGTCGATGCCACTGCCCTTTCGGCTGTGTTAGTGGGCGTGTTCTTGTCATGTTGGCTGACCTTGCAGCGAAGAAGAGCCCTACCGCGCCCGCTATCACCACAGTCTTGCCAGCAACGCTCTGTTCGAGGCGTGAGGGCGAGATTGACGGATAGGTGTCGTTGTGCCAGGTTGGCGTTGCGGATGGGAAAGGTGGTTTCATGACGAGCTGTTTCTTTACTTCTTCGGTTCTGACAAGTTGACGAACGGGGCACAGACCGCTCTTTGGTCGATAAGGCATCTTCGTGCTGAAATGAATCTACGTCCCACTGCGGGGGTAACTTGCAGCTGGCTACTTGGTCTAAGTAAGTTCCAAGGTCGCTTCCAACCAACTTGCATAGAGTTGATCCTGCATCTTTTGAGCCCATACGATTAGAGAGTATACCGTAGCCGATGGAGTGCTATCAACCAAGCGGCCTTTGGCGGGCTATTGAATGCGGTGAGTGATGCAAGCCATGTTTGATGCTCAATCCTACCTTACTATACGTAGGTAGCGAAGCTCGTTTGTAGTGAAGGATTCAAGGTTGCAACTGTGCTGTCCCATGACTATTGTGGATGGCGGGCATTGTGCAGCCTCGTCTTTGTTCTGCTTTGGACAAGGCTTCCATTACAGAGCAGAAATCAAGCTGCTGTGTCTCATGCAGATTATTCAGGCTAAGGTTGCAGCTTTGAAGAAAACGAAAGGTGGCTCGTCGATTTCACCAAGTCTGTCGAGTCCTTCTACTTTGTGCGACGTTGACTTCCGCCGCACTGAAAGATCCTGACACACTGTCTCCTCGCCAGCGACTATTACAGAGATTGGAGAACAAATCGAAATGCCGCTGTTTTCCTAAAGGATGACGGTTGGCCAACTGAACACGAATGGAACGTATTCAATCAAACTTTGGGGGGGAAGCTCATCGCAACGAAGCCGATTGCTGGTGTTTGCCATCTGGATCCATTCGCAGCCTATGACGCTCAGGAGTGCGCAGATTTACAATCTATGTAGGATTTCCCACGGACGCATTTCCGAACCTCTTCTTCGATCATGGCCCCATTCTTTGCAAACCAAAGCTGTGACCCGTTTCTTCCGAAAAGCGCGGAATGTGTTATTGGTTCTTATATTCAATGCGCCGTGAGCGCTGGCGAGGCCTCTGATTATCAAAATGTTTTCCAATTGTTAGCTTTCAAGCGGGAAAAGTTAGTTGACATGTCTAAGTTTGACTTTTACAGATGCAGGTTTCTGAGGTGGATGATTCGGTTGGTTGGTGTAACAGTCCACTTTCTCTAGATGCTGACTTCTTGGCTGGAAGATGGCATCCCAGGGAGAGAAAATTTTCGGTAAAATATCTTGTGAAAGATTAGAGAAGGATCCAGCAATCTCGGTGGGCATAGACAATGCAATACCGGCATGGTTTCTCGGCGCTATATTGCGTCTTAGCTAATCGTCAACACTGTGGACAGACCCCTTTGCTCTTATTGCTGCGTTGGAAATCATATGGCCGAGGAATGGACCGGACAGCCAGGCTGTTATGTTAGGCTTGCTGTAGAGTTTTGTGAAGCAAGGAAAAGTAGACGTCCTCTCCTGGTAAACGAAAGAGAGACAATCCTCAGAACTGAAACGTCTAATAGTGAGATGGTCCGCTGCACAGTCAAATCTTTATAGGAAGATAAGGAGACTTGTTTTGGTTGAGACGGATTCAGGCGATTTAACTTGATGAACGCGGTAGAAGTATAAGGACAGGGTGAGCCTTGCCCTGGTTGGGGGACACCGGAGAGAGGAAGCAGGGCTTGAAGGTACTTGACGGTTGGGAAGACGCGTTGAGGTGAACATCCACCTGACGCGTTGGATGCTGGGCATAGCCACCAATCTAGACAATCCATTGCCTATAATTCCTCAAACCTAAGGCAGAACAACGAGCATGAGGAAGCACAGCATTTGCATAAATGTAGAATCTCAGCCATAGAGAGCAGCATAGTGATGCATGGAGATCGTGCTCAAACATCCTGCACCCCAGATCCCATATTCTCTCATCTGAAGGTTATCGAAGCCACAAGAATGACAGGGAAGTGTAGGACGCAATGGCTAAAGGAAACTGTAGCTGTGTAGATCTGTGAATAGATGCCTAAGGCAGACAAGCGAGAGGCTCGGACATGGTGAAATATGCTCTCGACTCGAACTTGATTGAAACATACACGGGGACTGCAGGACCGTAGATTGGAACATCTAAAGCTTCAAACCGTGTTTCTATATCTTCACATTGAATGTTGAGCGAAGGCGATGTGTGGTCCTAAAGCAGTTGCAGAGCGGCTCAAGCCGGGAAGGCAAAACGCGAACTCGGCGCGTAGGCTAGTGGTGTTGCCCCTGGATCCCCACCAGAGCAAAATGTTAAAGTTCTATCCAATCATCCACTCCCTTTAATACTTGCCTAGATTGCAACCAAGACTCCAAACTTGTCCTCAACCATTGGCACAGCAATTATCATCGTCATCCAGCATAAATCAAACCTCAGAGCTAAGGCAACATAGCCAATCCTCCCAAGGACGCCTGGACCAGACTGGAAAAGCCCCGCCAACTCACGCTTCAACGCGCTCTGCCAAGTACGGCTACGCACTTGCAGTAGTGCTAAATCACGCTCAGGTACTTCCGGTATACGTGTAGCGTGTCCCCCTCACCCACGCTCTACGTGCTGCCTCGCTGCGCCTGTGAAACTGGGCAAGGGGTCGTCGGAGCAATAACATACAACTGTCTCCTCCTTTTCTTCCTCGCTCCTCAGGCATTGCTTCCATCTATCGTTCGCCTTTGTTATTGTTGACTGTCACTGCTATCTTCAATTCGACAAAGGCTTGTGCACTTGTTCCCTCCTGGTTTGTTGTTCAGAATATCAACATTCTACGAGTATCATCGAGCCTCCACGCTCCATACGGCATTCCTCGAACAACAACATACGCTACTCCTTAATTAACCCCAATCATTCGAAATGGCAACGACCCAAATGTCTCCAGCAAGACAGCCTTTCGCATCTTTGAATGGTGCGAGGCTCCGTAATTTGGGAAACGTTAAGAACAAACAGAATGGTATGATAGCTTGTCCACCCAACAATCTGACCCCTTGCCTAGAATCCAATTCAACTTATTAGATATGGATAACGTACAGTGATCTGATTTATGCTTACATTACAATTAGCTGTTTCCGCTACACCATCCTCTCTCAAGCGAAGCGCTCCACAAGAATTCGATGATCACGATTCTGAGAACATCGACCCTTCCATCTTCCTGTCGTCTAACAAGAAGTCCAAGAATACCGACATCGACCTCGTAAAGCCGAACAAGGCATCGCACTTTGTTCTTACAAACACTCTCTCTACCCCGAGCGCGATCAATCGGCCCATAATCACCCCAGCTAAGCTCCTGAAGCGTAAGGCAGAGGTTCCATCAACACCAGTTGTTCCAGATAGAGCAGCAAAGAGCCGACGCGTCGGACCCTCCTCGGCACCGACCGTTACGGGTAGATCACCCAAGAGCAAACGCATCGGCATCTTGTCACGTCGTCGTGTGTCTTCGAGCCCTTTTACCCGCGTTGATCCTCCGGCCTTTTCGAAAGGCGGTTCTCATGGTGGTGTGCCGTTCTCACTCGATGCTGCTTTGTCCGGCACTGTTTCGTCTTACAAGCCGGTTCAGCCTGTGGACGTACCCACCTTGGAGGAGTCAATCCCTAAAACATGGATATTCGACATTCATGAAGACACAGCAGGAGAGGAGGCATCAAACCTGATGAACCATTACACTCTCACTCTTGACATCTCTTCGGATGACGAGAGCCGCGCTGCCGCCAAAGACGATAGAGGCAAAGAGAACATTCCTCCCGTTGACGGCCTTGTATACTCTTCTGCCGCTGTTACTACATTGCGGGCCGATATGATGACCGATGAGCCTCGTTCTCCTCTCGGCACCCTCGACGCCAAGGACTTTTATGCTGAAGGCTGCGATGCATCCTCTTACATTATCGTCCCTGCCGAGAAAGACGTTAACCAGGTCAAGGAGAAAGTCATTACTGCCACGGAACCCAACGAGGTCTCCTCCATGATTGAACCCACTATCAATACTGGGGTTGAGCACGCGGATGGCTGGAGAGAGTTCTTGGCTCAAGTTGAACAGTCCAAGTGTGACTCCAAGAGTGCTTCCAACACGTCAATTGATATTCAGAGCCCATCGGCCTTTCAGCCGGAGATCGAGATCTGGGAAAGCGAAAGCGCAAAGGGTGACAATGACATCACTGCTCAAGAACTTTCTCGAACAAACTCACCACTTGATGCTCTGCAGCCTGTAACGGACCTTCTCGAGATCGTGGATGACGCCTGCCTTGCCAAGTTGGCTTGAACTTGATTATATCAGAATTGCATGTCATACCTTCGACTCGGGGCGCTGGACGTTACCACAAATCATTCATTACTTTCTCGAGTGACCTTACATCATGGTCTTCGTTCCAATTTATATTCCCACTTCCATAATAAGGATCACTTCTACGCTATCGTCAATTTCTTGACCCTTGCTTGGCCAAAGACTCCGCTCATCAACTCCCAATATACCGTTAGACGCTAATCGCACCCTGGACAAATATCGATTAGCCGCCGTCATCTCCGTGTACAAACTTCTCTCGCTACCTGCTCTGCCTCAATCGTTTCTTGATGCTCCTTGTGTTGACTGACTACGGTGTATGTCCACAAGTTGAGTTCGAAATGTGTTGAGTGCGGCGTATTCAACGTGAGACTAACTCGTTCTACGGGTGGAGCTCCTTCTGCTTTAAGGCCATGCGTATGCTTGCGACTCGAGCTGTTTCGGCGGCATAAAAGCAAGCAATGAGAAGAGCAACTTTTTGGGGACTGCTGATCGAAGGGTTATTAGGACATTCCTTTGAATTTGATGATGGACTGGAATCCTAGGGGTGGGGGCTGTATGAATCTTGTTAGGAGGAGACAGCTTGTCGAGAGGATTTGCTGTGGGGCTGTCAGAGCGGCAATATATTAGGTGAAATGGCGCATCTCTGTAATGGTGGCGTTGGAATCTTTTCTGGGGGCTCTGCGTTGGGGACTTTCGACCTGTTTGTTATCGGTAATAGTGAGGATGTTTGACGGCTCTGGCGCCCGGATGAGTGCATTGGGAGTCTTAGTGCTTGCGGATTGCAATCAAATGTGACTGTTTGAACCAATTTGTCTGCAAATATAACCCAGTCAATGACTGCCTGATTGCTTGCTTTGTCTAATTCAGCCAAACACCTGAGAGACATGTGGTACAATTGCTTGCATTTTGCTTGTATAAGTCGTACGCAGGTGATTTACGCTAGCCGGAAGCATGTGATCACGCGCATTACGCTACGGAGAACCACAAACAAAGACGGGGATCGCGTGAAGTACTTCATCCCTTCACCTTCACCATTTCTTCATAAAGACAACAGTGTTACTCGCCTCTTATGTAGGTGTCGCTCAGGAGTGACGTACTTTAGTATGGCTTATATGTATATATACCGTGTGCTTTGGAATTCCTTGCATTTCCTGTTCAGCTCGATAGACTCCCTGAACGCTTTTGAAGTACCACGCTTTCGTAATGCCTCTCAAGTTTTATGACTTATGCACGTTGTTGTCGGACATAGAATCGTACTGTGCGCATGTTCCACCCTTGCTTCCTGTTGCTCTTCAGCAGAAGATTCGGGACAGGACACGGCAATGGTTCCGAGGCCATAAGGTCACCATTGATTCACCTGGGGTTGATCCGGTAGCACTTCTTTCTGCTTTGTTCCCAGAGAAAAGGACCGACCGTGTTTATAGCCTCAAGGCGCAATCGCTATCCAGGAGATTGAGAGGCTGCCTGTGTCTTGGCAATGGCAGATGGCAGCTTTTAGACCAATGGAAGACGCCGGGCCACGGGGACCTTGGAGATTGTGTAGAACGGGCGCTCAAGCAGTCCGAGTTCCCTAAGCAAATACCTGAGAATGAGGTCACTCTAGACCAGGTAGATGCCGCATTGGCCAAACTGGCCGCAAGGAACCGCTTCTCTGGGCCTGATGTCCGGGAAAGTAAAGAAAACGACGAACCAAAAGATGTCGACAGGATCTTGGAGCGAATCTACAGAAGACTACAATCCAGAGAAGCCAAATGGTTTACAAGGATATTAGTCAAGGACCTTGGATCCCTGGAATTACCTCTGCCAATGGTTCTGGCATGCCTTCATCCCGATCTTCCGCAGTACATCAAGGTTTACGATAGCTTTGAGGGGGCGATTAGTATGCTACGGGGTCGTGGTGTACCCAGCCTTCTTCGAGAAGGTCATAATGACAGGATCCCTCAGCACACAAATACAACTGGCATTCTTACTCCGAAGGTCGGGGTTAAACTAGGCAGAATAAAGTATATTGTGGGACGCAGTGTCAAGCATGCGGTAAAAATGATAGGGCGCCAGAAGATGAGCGTCGAGAGGAAGTACGATGGCGAGTATTGCCAAGTACACATTGATCTCTCAGCTGGAGAAAACTGGATCAAAATTTTCTCTAAAAGCGGTAAAGATTCCACCGCTGATCGTGCTGGGTTACATCATTCAATTAGGGATTCTCTTCGCATTGGCCGTCAGGATTGCGGCTTTTCTGGAAAGTGCATTTTGGAAGGAGAGTTGGTCGTTTGGAGCGACCGCGAGAGGGATATACTGGACTTTTGTAAGATACGAAAGCACGTCTCTCGGTCAGGAACTTTTTTGGGTACTACTTTTGATTCACAGTAAGTCTTACCCACTCTTTGCTGGTTCCGAACGTATAATTGACTCGTCTTAGGCCTCATGATTTCGAGCATTTGATGATCATGTTTTATGATGTTATGCTTGTTGACAACGACCCTATCATTAACCAATCACATACACGCAGAAGGCGTCTCCTAAAGAAATTAATAACTCCTATACCAGGGCGCGCAGGGTTGGCTGTACGAGATATAATAGACTTTTCTTCTTCAAACGGTCCAAGCCAGCTGCAACAAGCCCTTGCTCGCACCTTTGCAATGCGCTGGGAAGGGCTTGTCTTAAAGCCCTGTGACGAACCTTATTTCAGCGCCAGAAAGCCGTCACCTGGGCAATATCCAAGTTGTTGGATCAAAATGAAAAAGGATTATATCAAGGGTCTGGGAGATACAGCTGATTTCGCAGTTGTGGGCGCTGGCTACGATGTCAACGAGGCAAAGAAGTTCTGTGGCCTCAACCCAAACTGGACGCATCTTCATATTGGATGTCTTAATAATAAGGACGAGGTAATGCAGCATAATGCTAAGCCCAAGTTTGCTGTTATTGATTCTCTCAACCTCTGTATCAAGCCGGAGGATATAAAGACCCTTAATCAACTAGGTCAGTTCAGAGCTGTGGACATAGGGTCCCGGAGCGAAGCAGCGGCATATGGCATGATCCTCGAGCAGGGCGTTCTCGACATGTCAGTAACTTTCAAAGAGCCCTTTGTTTTTGAGGTCATGGGTGCGGGCTTTGACAAACAGCCAAATCGAACAACTTTTTCGTTGCGATTCCCACGAGTCTTGAAGATTCACTGGGATAGGGACTGGAAGGAGGCCGTGACCATTGAGGAACTACAGGAGCTGGCCAGCGTCGCCAAATTGGTACCATCTGACGATCTCACTAAGGACGTTGAGCAGTGGATCGAGCAGCTGAAGAAAGTTGATAGGGGTGTCAAGGGAGTCATGGCACCATGGGAGAACTCTCAGGAAGACGAAAAAGAAAATGAAGAAGTTCGTATCGCCCAGACTGCAAGAAATGCTCGTCGTGGTCGCAGCAAGTCTGGAGCTCCAACTATGATCCGCATGGACACCAGGGAGATGAGCCAGTCGGAGTATCGAGTAGAGGATGGTAGTGTCTTGCGAAGGCCTACATCAAGGCAATCGCAAAGTAGCGTGGCCACCGAAAGCACTGTGCCTACACCGCCTGCTTCATCACCATTTCGAGCAGCTCTGAATAGCGTTGCCAGAAAGCATTTCTCAGCCAGTCTTACCACCGAGCCTAGTCAGGATTCCCGGAAGCGAAAGATTGACGAGGCGGCGGGCGGAGACGTGACCTCTAGCGATGAAGCAACACAGTTTAAAAGAGCGAGGCGGTTCTTCAAAGCTCAGACCAAGCTCAGCGACCAACCGTCTACCATTGGTTGTACAATCGCACCAGTACAAGCCCTTCAAAATCTCACCAACTCTGCTCGACCACGAGATACACCTTTAATCAAGCCAGCCAGGAGGAGAAGCGGACGATCATCAACCCCTGAATCATTCCTTGTCCGCAAAATTCCAATAGGTGCTTCAGAAGCAGCATACCTGCAGCCAAGACAAATCTTTCAACTCTCTTCGCCTGGTCGGGAGACTACAGCTTCGGAGTACACTAGCCAAGGGACATCGCAGTTGACTATGACGCCTGCAGCCGGTGCTAGACCGCCTTGTTCACCTATAAAAGAGGCCACCCCAACGCCTATTTCCAACGATCCACAGTCACCTAAGATCTGCTTGAGTATTCCTCCTATTTGTCAGGGATCCGACTTGCCCATGTCAGAAACCATGCCAACGCCTACTTCCAGCAACCCCGAGACACCCATGGACATCCCCATCCCCGACCTCAAACACTCCCAAATCTACCTCAGCCCCTGCATCGCCAAAACCCCCTACATCAATCACAATCTCATGCTGGATCTCGGCATCGCCAGCCTGCCCTACCACTCGGAACACCTCCCCTCTTCTCCAACCCTCCCCGCCACACCCGTCCCCACGGCTCCCTCACTACCCACCGCCTCCAACACCCCCATCCTCATCCTTGTCGAATCCAGACGCAAAGAAGCCACCCTCAACGTCTTCAAAGCCCTGTCCCTGGACGCCCCACGCTGGCCCCCGGGTCGGAGCGTGGATATCTGGGATTGGAGATTGCTTGAGCTTCTTCGGTATGGGAGGGCGGAGGGGCTTCTTGGAGGGGAGAAGGGGGATGCGGAGGGGAGGGTAATTGGAGATGAGGTGGGGGAGTGTTTTTTGGGCAGTATGATGTGGGATGGTGAGGCTGGGGAGATCGAGGTGAGGTGGCAGGATGGGGGCGTTTCGAGGGGGGGGTTGCCGACAGAGGAGGGGGTGTGAGGGTGAGACAGCTGGGTGGGGAGGAAAGAGAGAGAGAGGGAGGACTGTTGTTAATATTACTATCATACTCTTATCCTACTAGATCATAACACATTCTTAAACTTCAAGATATCATCTCTAGAAACCGCATTATTAACTATCAGCTTTCGCTAACAATAATTCCGTTCAACAGTTTTTAAAATATAATCCAACTAAGAAATTTTTGACACAGTAAGTTATTCATCAACACGACGAACGCGCCGACGGGGGAGGGGGGGCCGTAGAACGAAAAGAATCAGAGGACGGTAACGGTGGTTTAGGGAAAGCGGGAGTTAGAAGCCGAGACCATATGTTAGAACGAGTAGGCCAGCCCAGCTAGGTACGAGGGAATTCGCATGGAGATCGATTGGGAATGAATTTCTTTTCTCACCCGACTTTGCTGATGGGGCGGCAGTGGTCTTGGAGTTCTGCGGGTTTTGGTTGCGAGAGGTATCGTGCTATGAGAAGGGGGGGGGAGGGGAAGGGGAAGGGAAAGGGGAAGGGGGAGTAAAAGGGGGAAGGAGAAGGGGGGGCAAGATGGTCATAGATGTCTTGATGAAAATGGACTTTGGGTGATGCAGTAAGATAGGCTGGGCGGCTCGCGGTTGCATGGTAGAAATCCAACTTTCAGTGTCAACCCCGACGACATTCAACCACCCCAACTACAGATCCTCGGGCGGTCTTGTAATCTTTGTTAAATGATTCCCGTTCAGGGTTTTCATCACCTTCCCCAGCCCCTCGTGGCTGTAATCCTTGTCATTCCACATATCCTTGTGGTATTTGACCTTGCCTTGCTCGTCGAGCGTCAAAGTCACTAGGCTATTTACCGGCTTTGTGAAATGCACGAGCCGCGGTGTGTATTCCTGTTTCATTTTGAAGATGATTTGGTTTGGGTTGGCGGTGGTGTTGGAGATGATTTCGGTGGCGAGGGTGCGGGAGGTGGACATTACTTTGGAGATGCCTGGGATAGTTAGGATGGTTGATTGGGGGTCTTTGGAGCTTGAGGGCCCAGGGGGCTTTTTCATGTGCGCGGAGATGGTGGGAGATTGGGAATGTTGGAACTCACCATACCACTGCCCGGCAATCTTGTACCGCGTATCGCAGTAGCTCCATGGGTCGTCGTACATGCTCTCTGCCGCATAGACTTGCATGTCCTCCTCGCTCGCACTCCCGCTGTACAGATTCGTGATCGCCTTTACGATCTTCTCGCGCTCCGGCGGGAGCTTTATTGAGCGCTCAGGATGCGGTTCATAGTCGACGCCGGTGGAGGAGTTTTGCGAGGGGTCCGGGTTGGAGGTCAGGGCTTGGGGGTCAGGGCGGGGCTCGTAGTTGTTTTGGAGCTTTTCGGCTCGAGAGGACATGGTGGGGTTTGAGCGGGTGGGAACTGGCGTGGGTGAGGTTGAGAGACATTTTGGGTGGGCGTTCTGGGAATTGAGGATCTGGTGGATGGTCGAATTGGTATGAGGTCATCGATTTACGCGCTTCGGGGCTCGGTGCGGATAGCCGATCATTGGGAGGGCGGGAGTGACCCTAACCCTAGAAACGCTACAGCTTTAATGGGCCCCTATCTCGGGCAAAAGACGTGGAGCTCTAGCACCCATACACGCTATACAAAGTACTTCATGGTTTGCAGCTTGCTGAGTCTCTAGATTCTTAAAGCACTATCTAGATTGTTTTGACTACACGATTTGGCAAAAGAATATTTGGCCATGTTAATTGAAGTTGTTCATGATAAGTACCGGATCAGGATCGGCGTTCATTATCTTTGAAACTGTAAGGATCCGCTGAACAGTGTGATAGTGCACGGTGATGCATCTTGCTCGTCGAGATGAAGAGGCCGCTAAACATGCGAGCAACAAAACTTACGGCCTAACCATTTGCCTTGAATCCAGCTCAGCTGATACTTTGGGCGTAGAGGTTGCAACCTTGCATGCAGATCGTTTTATGCGGGTGGGCGGCGCAGCTGTATGGCATTGTGCCAGTTCCCTCAAGGCTGCCGCCGATGAATTGTAACTCTTCTCCACTTCCACACCTCCCTTCTGCACAACGAGCCATACAAGGTGGATATCAAGAGGGTAAGTTTGCGAGATGCAGTAATAGTCGCAATGACTGCGCATATTCCAACTTGAAATTAGCTAACGTTAATTATATAGATCCTTAGGTGTACTTGAAATACTTAGGTCTAAATCAAACTCCAGCTGCTCGTAATGGAACCCTTTATGACCATAGAAGTAACATCACGGGATGAGTTTGATGCGCTCATCGACGTGGTATGGAAAGCTCACTACAATCCCTACGATCCAGCATTCTCGGCTTTCTTCCCAATATTCGGTCCCACAGCAGCAGATCGCGAAGCCGCCATCCAAGAATCGAAAGACCGTCTCTGGCAGTCACATCAATGTGATTCCTCGAGCCATTGGATTTACATCCGGCATCTAATAACAGGAGAAGTCGTGGGCGGTGCACAGTGGCTGATCTATAGAACCAATCCCTATGCCAATGGTGCACCGAAGATGGAGGCTTCTTGGTGGCCTGAGGGCAGCGCAGGACGGATGTACTGTAATGAGTTGCTTCGTCTATGTCACGCGCCGAAACATCAATGGATGAACAGGCCGCATCTCGGTACGTCGAAATCCCACACTGATTTTGAAATAACAAAAATGGCGGCGATTGACCAGTACCGCACAGCCCTGAATCTTCCCTCCGTTCATCCAAAGTATCGACATCGGTGTATCGGAGCGATGCTGACATATTGGGGAGTTGATGAGGCCAAGAAACTGGGTATTGAGAGCTTCATAGAGGCATCTGCAAGCGGCAAAGATCTGTATGAACAATTTGGTTACCATGTTCTGTTTAAGATTTCTTTCCATGCTTCGAAGAAAGATACAAGCGATGAGTGGAGGAAGCTGGAGCACGAGCTTGGTCCGGTTGTTTATTTTGCTATGTGGAGACCAGCCACCGGAGTTTTTGAAGACGGAAAAACCGTTCTGCCGTGGGACATTAGCACGAATGTACTTTGTTAGCAAATGCCAACTTTGACAATCTCGGTATTCAACTCTGAGGCTCACGCATGCATGCATGGACCTCGATGACTACAATTGCACCACCCACAATAGTCTCTATATCTATAGAGGCGACAGTTAGAGGCGTTGATGTGAGAGTAGAAACGAAGCCTCATCGCTCAGGAGCAATCTTAAGAGTTTTAACGCAATGTTGCACAAAGCTTGAAAAGAAATTTGAAAAAGCGCAAGACTGCCAGATATCAGATGCCAGATCGTTTCTAGGACTGCGATGGAATTCTTCGCTTATAGTCTACATATAGTATCAGTTTATACTGTTAGGGTGTTCGGAAATTGGATCAAATCGGACACGATAGAAGGCTATAAACACATATGGACAACCGGAGACTGTGGTTAACAAGATATGGACAGGGCCCTGAGTACTTGCCACTTGAGGAGTGTTCCTATTCTGCTCTTCGTTCAAAATACTGTCCATGATTACTTTCACAAAAGCGCAATGATGATGGCGCTAACATTGACGTGGGCACCCTCGAAGGACTGCTGTGCCGTTTTCAGGGCAGCAAAGGCGATTTTCAACTACAGCTACCTAGGTCTTTAGCCAAACATCATTGCATTTCGAAACACGTTATTCAGCTGTGTTACCCTATTAGCCTTAATCGATAGATAGACAGGAAGTAGGGAACTGACAGGTTTGATCCACGTTCTTCTAAATGCATTAGTGGCGTCTGGATTTCTTTTCGGGGTTATCTGATTATAGCCATATTCCAGATATCGACTCATCGTAACGTAAGGTCTGAGAGACTAAGAAGGTTTCGACAGCGTACTAGCCGTCGGGCTCGGCGTCGCTCCGGCGCTTTAATTATCCGCAGGAGCTTCGTATACTATCTTCTCGAAGGTGAACGGCCGTACTTCGTTCAGCCATGGAATTGCACTCTGCGCGCCTTCGTTCTCGACTGTTTTCGCCGCACACTTGTTTGCCCACTTCACGGCACTCAGGATTTGGTTGGCAGAGAGTTCCTTGGTTCTGTATTTGGCTATTGCCACGGCGTACGCTCCCACAAAGGTATCCCCTGCGGCAGTGGTGTCCACGGCGTCCACTTCTTCGGCGGGGAAGCGGTAACAAATACCTGTTCGTATCGAGACGAAGACGCCGCGGGCGCCGAGGGTGATTATGACGACATTAACGCCGAGACGGTGGAAGATTTTCGCTGTATCGATCAAATGGGGAAGGGTTGGCCCTGAGTCCACCGTTGCATCTGCCATCATCGACGTCGTTTCTGATAAAAACGAAGAGTCTGATATCCGAGATCCGTTGAACCTTGCAGGATCGGTAAACATGGCTGAGTGGGACACTGACCCTGCTGGTGTATTCGACAGTATAGGTGAACTAGATACACTCATTGTCTCTGAGCTAGAAAGCCCCCTTACATTTGAGGGTCGTGATTGTTCTAAGTCTTGAATTCCACTTTGGACCGTCGCAGGTTCGGAAGATATCGAGTCAGTTGATAGTCTGGACGTATCTGACAGTGTGGGTGTATTTGGAAGTCTTGGCGAAATTGGCAACGTCGATGTCTGTGAAGGTGTATCTGGCAGTGGCGGTAGGTCTGCAAGTCGGGGAATCCGAGATCTGAGTTTTTCTGATAGCACTGCTTCTGATAGCATCGCTGCCTCTGACTCATTGACGATGAGGTGCTCTATAGTCTTGTAAAATTTCTTAGGTAGTCCCTGTGCTGGCGCGGGGTTCAGAATGACAGGTATTTTCTTATCGTTGGCGACTTCGAGAATTTTTAGCACGGTCTTTAATGGAATCTCTAGCTGTAGCACAAGCAAATCCGGTATCGGTCCTGGTATGGTGGTCAATTGTGCTGGCTTCAAGGCATAATTCGCGTTGGGAGACAGAAGTATCCTGTTCTCCCCAGTAGCCTCTTCTACTATAATAATAGCAACACCCGTCTTATATCCCTCTTTGACCCAGACATCACTGATGTCAATCCCATTGCTCACCATTGGCCATCTAATGTCTCGGCCAAAAGTATCATCACCAACCATTCCAACCATCTTTACTTTGACGTTCCCTCTTCCCACACTGTCGTTACGGCGAGAAAGTCTTGCGCATGCTGTAGCTTGGTTTGCGCCTTTGCCTCCGAAACCCGTATCGAAGGACTGAGATGTCAGTGTCTCTCCCGCAGAAGGAATCCGAGAGGTTCGCGTGATCAAATCAGCGTTGAGAGACCCAATGACTGTGATCAATGGTTGAGCCATTGCGGAACCACGATGTGGTCATAAAACTACTCACTCCGTATTTTCTGCGGCACAAGTTGAGACTCCCATTGGGAATGGTGGTGATCTGGCGCTTCTTCCCGGCGCTAAGCGCTTTGATAGGCGCCTATGAGGTTTAACGTAGCCTGTAGATTCGAAGCACTATTCTCTTGTAACTCAGATGATTGCGCTTTGAGACTTCTATTATCGACAATACCCGTCCACAGCTCCTGAACCATGTACGATGTTTGACCGACCCATGTCTCTGCAGGATACATGCAGGTCTCCCCAAGCGACTCCGATTACATCAAACTGCCATACCTCCACCACTGCGCATACCAGAAACAGATAAACCCGTTAAAAACACTTCAAGACGCCAGAAATTGCATTGATCCCACTTGTATTTTCTATTAAAAATCTGTTTCCTAAGCATTAAGTCTCCAGCCAGACCCAGACAACATTAATCACAACTTGAGAACCTCTCGCCGCAATCAACCTCAACATTGCCGGAATATTGTGCTCATTGAGCAGAGTACCTTCGCGCGGCCAACCGTGATCCACAGTCGCTGCCTGAATTCATTTCAATCAAGGCCCGGCAAACCCTTAAGATTAAATAGATCTCTTATCTGGTACTGAAGACCGATGGCGACATTGCCCAAGCTTCCGTAGTTAAGAATACGTGGTTTGTAGACACCGTGATCAAGGGCCACTATAGGGAAATCTTTATCTACACTGGTGTGACTAGCTCTGAGTGTAGGATAAGATAATATTGTCTCGAGGGGTTGATTCGTGATGTTGAGATACAGGTTGGATATCGAGATTTATGCTCAAAAGAATCTATCTGTCTTCTTATTCTCTTGACTTACGAACGCGCAGGACAAGATCGGGCGAGGGAGAAAGAATTCATATGATCTCGTACAGATCCAATCAAGCCAATGACGCGATCTGACGCTGTGAAGGACTCCACCTCAAATGTTAAGAATCATAACAAACATCTCTAACCGCTCTGCTAAATATTATAGATTATTCGCTCTTGATAAAGAATCCCAGTTTGGCGAGGTCACACCACCATTTTGTTTTGGGTAAATCGTGTCAAGGCTTACAAAGTCAAAATGCCACAGATGTAGAAGGCGGAGAAAAATCTAGGTGTTCGTGTCATCTCATGTGCCGAGTTGAAGGAGCTCGATCATTGTGCTGTGTGCAACAAGAACTCATGGGTTTGTACACATATTGAAGGTAAATTATTGAGTCATCGAATGAACAGTGTCTCTGACGAAACCCTAGAGTTGCGCAGCCAAATGACATTGCTCTAGTTTCTTTCTGCGACATATCACCCTTGTGAAACTCCCCATTGCTTCATAGCTCCAGCGTCTGCTTATCGGATCTGAATTGTGTCCATGCTTCCCCTTGCCCTTACCAACCTCAGCATAACATCGAGGTTGTCTTTGTCCAGAGTTTGCGAGAAAAGTTGCCAATCCGCTTGCCCACACCACTCTACGCTTAGATTTGAGATGCCCTGAATATCGAACAACCTTCCAATATCCACTATCAAGCTATCTAGATTCTCTTGATGAGCGACGATAAATGGTTTGCAAGTTCCGCTGTCGGATATCATCACAGGAAAAGTGCGGGCCAATAGCTCCGAAGGACGTATGTAGCCTTGCGAGAGTAGACGGTAATGTACTGATGCGTTGGTGCTGCGGTGGTGATCGGCCATGTTCTTTCCAGGATACAATCGCGGCACTGTTCAAAATCTGCAGGCTTAAGTCACCGTTGGAAGCAGAGATGGTTTTTCCTTGACCCGAATAAATCTAATGATTAAAAACAGTAATGATGAGAGAGACGTAAGAGATATTCATAGTCGATCGAACCACGCTGGATAAAGGGAAAAGATTTGGTTCTAGAATAAACGGAGTTGAGCATGGAGGTTTCCAGCCTATTCCAAGCATGCTCCGTGCATTGCGTCTTCTTTCATACTTTCACATCGGCTTATTCTCCAAGGCGGGAACATCGAATAGACGAATCGACAATTCTAGAGCTGTCTATTTGCATCTTTAAACAAGGGTATAAAGAAGGGACGTTCAATCTTCCCGCCTCTGATTGCTACAGCGAAGCTGTGGCTCTGACCTTCCCGCTTGACACTAGCCTGTAATCTTATGTCACGTAAGGGAAGGTGGAAGTCGTTAACCGTGGCTTCCAACAATTTTGAGGAAAATGAGTCTGTTACCTAGTCGACCTAGATTTCTCTATCTCCATCCGGCTTTATCTAGCTGCGTATAAAGCAGATGAGGGTATTCTGCTTCTTATCTTTCAGTAGGAAACCACGAAATGGACTCGCTTCTTCCATTCCCGCGTGCTCCTTCCGTCATGATCCAAACCATATCCTTTTCTTTAGCTTCGTTCTCAATACTCTCCCTGCCAACGTCCTGAAGAGCAATCTTACCTGATCATTTTTTATTTGGTACATATTCGACGTTCCTCCCCCTTTTTCAGCTTCCCAAAGTATATCCAGTCTCCAAAAAATTCGAGCAATAGTGGCCACCAGAAGGCCCCACAGCCCAGACCTTAGAGCAAAATGTACGATCTATCATCTCCAGAATTTATCACATGGCAAAGCTGGGCTACTGCAGAAGTGGGCCAACTCATCCGAACCGCCGAAAGCACTGCTCCCCATACCCCGGACCAAGCCACCTTGGATTTTCAGCCAAAGGAGCAAGTTGCCCAAGGGGATAGGACGCAGTTGTTTAAAATCCTGGTATGTATTCGTGCTCTGCAATCCTGCCATAAACCTTCTCATGGACTGTATGTACAGGAGAAAATCTACACTGACCACGGGCCACTCATCCTCCAACTCGGTGGCCAGGACGAAAACCAAAGAATCTGGATCAACCTTACGAAACCACTCCCTCCTGGGTCTGAGGAAGACAGCAGCACAACCGGTACAGCAGAGCATGTCACCGACCACAAGGAAGAGCTCGTGTGCGTACTTTGGATCTCGCCCAGAGGTGTAGGTCAATTTCCCAAGATGTGAGGCGACAAAGCTTATATTGGCAGACGCTTCAATCACCATTGCGAGTGGCGAGAAGGTGCGGATCACCAGGTTGGGACGAAGATGCGTTTCCGACACTCAAAGGAGCTACTGGGGATAGGAGAGGCGAGAAGGTGGAGTAGGAAAATAGCTACTGCGTTGGATGATGCTGCTATTCTGGTCTAAGAAAGCGAGCAAAGTTGATAGATGATACATGATCTGCCGTCTTCACAATCTGTTTACCAGGCAAAACTGGGCTATTGCTAGAAACTCTTACTCGCTCATATTCTCCACGGTAGGAAGAGGAAAAAGCTCTCGGGCAGTGGAGAGCCATGTCGATCATCCTCGCATGATCTTTCTTCCCTTTCTGTACTGGCCAACTGGCCATTGAATTGTCCGCTTGTGCGGAGGGCTTTCGGCTATTAAAACGTTCTTGCTTAATTTGCCAAGACTTACTTTCGGTGTTTGAAGTTTATTAATACAGAAATACGACGAATCAAAAACAACTTTAGTGGGTACTGTAATAGGCAATGTGCTTACGTTTTAGGTGTACCATCAAAAAATTGGAAAGAGGAGATGCTGTCAATTTCTTTTTCGAGCCAAGTCGCTAAAGAGGGGATTTTCAGTGTAGGCTAAACGTGAAAGCTTCCCGTTTTTGCTGGCCGTGGGTGTAAAATATGTATTCGTTTTCGGCAAAACAGGGTTGTAAGATTTTTACGGACCCAAGTTCATCCATTTATCCATACTGCATTTCTCTATGGCTATATATTTCCCTGTGTGGCCATTCTTCCTCCATCATAAGCTTAATCGCTTGCTGTACTGTATTTGCACTCTACCATCACTCTTAACACTTGTAGCATTACCGCAATAATCTTACAGTGTAATCCAGCCTTGCGTTTCACTCACGTGGCTCGACATGCAACTTGTTCACACTTCCCCTTGCTCTCAGCAGCTGCAGCACAGTTTTTACGTTGTGGTCGCCAATCAACACGTTTTCCATACCGCTACCGGGAGCCCCAGTTTACCCGTAGATCTGGAACACAACTGAGACGGAAGAATTGCATCATATCTAGACGTCAACCCTCGAAACTGTCGTTGTTCGCGACTAGAAAATGGTTTGATGACTGGGAAAAAGGGGGGCTTTGGTTCGCAATTCGAGGACCAGTGGGAAGGTAAAGCTCTGGAATGTTTTGGCCGTCGCCGATCAATAAACCGATCATCGAGGCTTTGAGTAGATTGTCGATGGTGAGATGGAATAGGAGGTGCCCACCCTCAGGAATGTTGCTGGCCATTGAGACTTGGGAAAAGGGGAGATATGGGAACTTTGGGTTGATAGCTGATACCCAGATTGGCTGAAAGGTTTTACTGTTTCTTTTGTACAATCAAAACTCAAATAGCTCCGATATTGTAAGTTGGAGGGCTGCCGCTTGGTTTTGTATTGGAGAGGGTCACGGTTCTGGATCGATAATAACCGGGAACGAAGATTACCGGCTTGTATGGCCTGCTCACGGTTTCACAAAAGCCAGAAGTTATTCTGCCAGCAGCTGGCATGCTGTAATTTACTACTTGCCAGCGTGGCCGAAAGGCTCGTGACGCGTGAAGATTTCCGGCCGCCAATATGAACACATCGAGAATCTGAATCGTCTCAAAAAAAGATTGGTACAATCTGTGGGAACACTACTAGTTACTGACACCGTACTAGTTGCTGAAAATGTAAAGCTTGATTTGTATTGAATTGTCAAAATATTATATCGGAACGCACACCATTGGTGAGTCGTGGTCGAACATAGGTAAGCAAAGAGATCTGAATGCCAACACAGACGAATGACCTGTTATGATCGTCATTCATGACAGATGAGTAGGAAGCGCAACGATGCAGAGCCGAGGGTTTTACAGAAGGAGGTAGGTCAGACAATAGCAGCACTTCGACTTTGCCCATACCCCTGAGGAGACCTCGCCACTGGGGTTTCGGAAATTTTGGTGGGATCTACATCTAATAAGGATTTATACAGCAAGTCTGCCGATAAGGAATCCAATCGAGTATCCTCGCGGCGAAAATTCTGCGGAAGGTAAAGGCTCAACCTTGAGTGGTTACTGTCAACGCTGAGAGGCCGCAAGAGGAGATCCTATGCTTGGAAAAGCTTCGTAATTCTGCGGGTATGTTTCTGCTCAATCTGCCAGATGAATCTTATTAAGAGACCTTTCAAAGCAATTCAATGCAAGCCGAGAGAAGCTAAGGTGAAATCTTTGAAGGCGCAAACAATTGAAGCAAAAAAAGCTTAACTTTGCTCTAAATACTGTTTGAGAGGGAAAGCTTGCAGAACCTAGGAATAGTAGTAGAGACATCAATAGAAGATAGCTTGTCTGCGGACTAGTCCATATCAGATAGGATGCAGTTTTCATAGACTTTTGTTCTGGTACAGTCTGTTATGCTCTTGTGACCCTTCCAGTCTTTTTCCAACTTTCACAAGCACTTTTAGAAAGCCAGCATTGAATCATGTCTGAGGCTAGACCAATTCCATATTTTTCTCACAAACTGCTGCTTCTCCTCAACCCTTCGATCGAATTAGTCGAAGTACTAAAGATGCTCATTCTTGCACCAAAACCAACAGCTCACTCGTACCCATTATATCCATATGCCTTTTCGAAAGCAGTCAAACCCATCTATAAATACGTATTTTATCTATACTTCCTCTTGTTCTCAGTAGTTGCAGTAGGTGAATGATATTTTGATCATCTATTCTCGTCTCCTCCTCACGGCCGTTTAGCGAAAGCCATTTTATTCGTAAGATTGGCAAGTAATCTAGAGCAAAGATGCACATAATATCTGCGCATAGCCCTAGAAAGGTCTCCTTGTTCGCTACAAGGAACGGTTTCTTAATTGAAACCAGCTTGTTCCGTCCATTGTCCAAGCGGGTTTTGAGTTGGCGTTCGAAGATCAACAAGAAGGTATTCCTATGGCTTGATTGACCATCACCGACGATCGACTTGATTGCTGAGGCTCGTGTAGACTGGTGGGTCAAGAGGGGATCAGAGGGGCGGTCACCGATAAACGATTTAAACTCTGAGGCTCGTGTCATACGTTGCCAAGCGAAAGGGTCCGGGCCTATGTCCATGATTCGGTACACTGGGTTGTTGATTCGTGCACAAGTCAAGAAGCCGGGACGGCTAGGTTTGTGAAACTGTATTATTGAGATGTTGAAGCAATACCGTGAGAGCTGTGACTTATATGTAGCCTGCTTTGGTGCTCAGATGATTCAACACCTGTTGCTGGCAAAAGCTGATGCGCTACAATCTGCTGTCTGACAGCAGGGAATCAAGGATTCGCTGTTAATCTGCTCTATTTGTTGTCCAGACAAGTCGCCACTAGGAATGTTTGATTTGAGCCGAATGCAAATCTCAGATCTTGCTATCAGGTTTCTTGGAGGGATACTGCACCAATCCGCCGTAAATACATCTGATGAAAATACATAATTGTTAATATTTCAAATTTATTCAATGAGCAAAGCTTGCTGATACAGACTTGAATGTAAATTAATTTTTCTGTGGTCCACACCACCAGCCGTGGTTGACACCAAAAGTTGTTCACATAGTACTCACCGAAAGTCTTGTTGGCCAATCACAGTAGCGTCGAACTCATTGACCATCCAAAAGATCTTGCATAATCGAAGAAAAACCCCTATTCGTGGCTGGATAGAATACTTTGGTTTTATCTACGCGAAAGCTGATTTGGCTTCTCACGAATTCAATCATCCTGTTACCCCTTATAAGTGTGCTATGTACTCCAGATGACTTCTGAGTGCCAACAGTACATATCGGGCATGATTCTCCCTAGTACGCGCTAGTGATTTAGCGGCACGTGATCAACTAGGTTTCAAGCAGGGGGTTCAAAATTAACGGTGATGGAGACCCCAAAGAGACAGCGGCTTTCACGCGATCAACGTCTACAGATTCAGACCCTACGTTCTACTAATATGACCTATGAAGCAATTGCTCGTGTTCCCAAGAGCATATCACTTCTTCGAAAAACGTTGGAAGCACTTCTTGTTTAACTGGCGCTCAGGTAGAAGAGCTTATCGAATATGTTTGCTTATCGAAATCCAATCGACGCTATTCTTGATTATAATTAAGTACCGTTTTCGGTTCGTGGTATGTATCCTAATATGCTATTCGAACTGCCCTTCGAATTTCAATAATATATCGCCCGTACCAAACCTCCTATCTCTGAATGCAATCGACAGCTTCGACTAGCTTGGGCAGGCGAGCATCTAGATTGGACTAAGGAACAATGGAACAAGATCCTTTGGACTGATGAAACCTGGGTTACTGGAGGCCGTCACACGAGAACTTGGATAACAAGACGACCAGGAGAAGAGCTTGCTTCTATATATATCGTGGAAAAGAGACTAAAGAAACAATGTTGGATGTTTTGGTGATACCGTAGTAGCAGTTTGCTACCCCTTAGAAGCTTGGGCGAGTCTTTTGTACAGCCCAGCATGAACAAGACCGTATTTCTCATTATCAGCATCTTCCAAATACCCGACCTTCACTTTATCTGTTATTCTGCCCTCTTGTCTCAATCGCCTGCTGACACTCGAATCTTTTGCAAGTGTACTGCCGTTCAACAATTCTTCTGTCATGGGCGTGACAATCTGAGCAACATTCTGCCATGCGTTTCCAATCATGGTGTAACAGGTCAAGCGCCGGAACATGACGACGATGGCGACAACAATGATAAGATGCAGAAACAACACGACCGCTAGCGCGGCAAAGCCTCGAGATTGCTGTGGAAACAGGACTGTTTCAAAGTAGACCTGGCTGACCTGGTCGGAAGTTTGGAACTGGGCGCTTTGGTCATAGTAGGCCATGCTTGACAAGACGGTCAGAAGCGAGGACATGCTAGCTGCAACAGACTGGTTCTTTGCCATGATCTCGGTGAATAGCGAAACGAGCGAGGGATCAGCCTTGGTCATTCCCGTCGCCATGTACCATAGATCTTTTGTGTCCAGAACACTTGACTGGTTTCCAGACGGATGGCGATTGATCAATTTTTGAGGAACAATGGCTACACTTTGCATATCCGTCATGCCTTGTAGCCAAGACTGCACACCTGCGGGACGGGCGTCTTCAATCGCTGGGATCCATGATTTACGCTCTTCTATCTGCAGGATACCACGATTGGCAGCTCCCGTTTTAGTGTCGTTGTTCCCAAGCTGAATGATGATGTCATTGAAAGTATAACTTTCTACAGATGGTTCGAAGTGTGGAATTGGCTCCGTATGAACCGAGTCGCTGTACAAATTGACGTCCAGACGAGCCGTATCAAACGCCGTGTAGCACAACGTAATGTTAAAGTCGGCGACAACGCCTGAGGGATTGCTTCCGTCGGTTTCGGAGGTGGGTACCTGCCAATGACTCCAGACCCTAGGTAGAGACCTCGCCCTGTACAGCGGTTTTGCCGGAGACCAAGTCAAGCGGAGGCTGTCCTTTAGTAGTGACGGTGATGACGTCGATAGATGAATTGAAGACTAGGTACGGAGCTCCGAATATGCTCATTGGCGAAAGCGAGTACGGATGGGGGGTGTAGTCTGTAGCATTTATGAATGCACTTTGCAAAGCTCCTGCGGGATTGCCAGTACGATTCCCAGAGCTCTGCAGCTGGCAGACCGTCCATCCATTCGAACAGAAGTAGCTAGGACACGTAAAAGGTACCGGACTAGAGGGAACCAAGAGCCCTTGGCTAGAGGTGGAATTTGTATAACTGCCATTCATACTGAATATGCTGCCGCTACTTAGATCCCATGACATTTGTAGACCTGTCAAAAGGTGCCTGACAAGCAACTCGCGAGTCCAATACAAAAGCTTTACCAGTGTAATTGCGCAGATTTTTTCGCTGCGCACTATCTGTCATGGGCAAAAAGGCTCGTAGGAGGACCCCGGTGTCGTCAACATCGCTACGAGCAGGATTGGGGATTTCTCGCCCATGGTGTTTGTCTTCGTATCATAGGAATAAAGTTCAGCTTCTGGCTAAGTCCCGTCGTATTATACTGGAAATCGTGGCTAAGAGCGCTTGAAATAGAAGACCCTGGGAACTCGTGGGTTTTTCCTTTGGAAGGGCCATGGTCATGCCTTCGACGCTTTTTGTGGGATTATCGTGGATAAGGAATACACGAATACTCGAGTCGGAAATTTCTCGGAATGGAGAGAATCAAGAAGATTGTTTTGTTAAGTTGTGTGTCTCAATTCTATTCGTTGATGGTTGTACGATGTACGATATCAAAGAAAGAGAATGGCCTTTTCTAAAGATGAGTAATGGAACATGGTGCTTTCCCATCCATGTTAGTCGATCACGGTGTTGTGTGAACAACATATATGGCGAGACTCACCAAAATCTTCACACCCCCCTCTCCATCTTTCCCAAACGCTATAAAATCCCCCTCCCTCTCTCTCCGAATCCTTTCTAAATCTCTCAAATCTCTTAAGCCGCAACCAAGGCCTTCTGCGCTGTGCACCACCCATAAGACCCACCTCAAACCACCCAGGATACCCTCCTCACCTCCGGCCCAGCTCCCTCCCCAAAGATGCCCTCCCTGAACCGTCCTTTCAGCTTCTGGAGCGTCCAGGCCTTCCTAGACATCCGCTGGATCTCCCGCCTCACGCCTCCTTTACCAGCCAACACTCAGGATATCCCGGCTGCAGCTGCCAGCTTGGTGCATGCGCGGGAGAAGGACCGCTGCGTGAAAAGAGGGGATACGGCTAGTATGTGGGATGCTGTGGTATGTTTTTCCCTGGTGCTTTGGCAAAGAATGGTGGTGGTGTGGGGAGGTGGTGGCTGATGTAGATGGGTGTGGTAGAATAGGGTTAATGAACAGTATGGAGAGGTGAGGTTTCTGTATGGGGGATGTGATGGGGAAGGAAATGTTTGGGTTTCTGTCTGTCGGGTATGAGAAAGAGAGCTCCCTTGAGTTTTGGGTGGCGACTGATGATCATACAGAAGTTGGAGAGAGGACTGTTTGGGGGGAAGACGATGGAGACGCTGGAAGTTTTATGGGTTGTGGATTCTGTTGTAGGTGATTCTTGGCGCCTTGAAGGTGGATGAGGGAAAGGCTGATCAAGGATTAGACGGCGGAGCCCACAATCTCTGCGCCAGTTCGTGCGAGCGGCAAAGGAGAAACTCAAGAGGTTGAAAAAAATGGTGGGAGTGAGAAAATGTTAGAGCAGGGAAGAAGCGAGTTGGTGGATAAGACCGATAGTGATGGAGATGACGAGTATGTGGTAGTGACTGATGACATCCAGGAAAATTGGGTCCCAGTCACTATCCACACACCAAAATTCGGTTAGGTGTTAGATTCCGCTATCGGTTTGGTGTCTTTCGGGCCAGATGTCGAGAACGTGTTATGGTAGCGTGGAGGCATACTTTGGTATTTGCATGCTGGAACAATAATGTCGAATGACATTTTGTGGGTCGGGAATCTGAATACTTTCCAAAGAAAATTTTGATCTCGGGATCGTATGATCAAGTGGTGTACGTGTTGGACGCGAACCGTTGATAACGTTCATTCGTGGATCAAACGGTAATAGACGCATTAGAGCATGTAATCCTTGAATCAAGTGCATCCACGAATCATGTGTATCCTATCGCCTTCTGCATCCTCGAACGCACTTTAAGGAGTCCTTCGAGCGACGCGGTGTTGCGTTCACTCATGCATCGAAAATTCAACATTTCGGGCATACCTATCATGCAATCCTTCCCTCTTTCGTGCCTCTTGATTCACCACTCATGTCAAGATCACGCTTTAGCTTAAAAGTCATGGTCGCATTTCTAAAAGAAACGTCAGCAGTTTCGAATTATCCCCATGTGAGACCGTTCCGGTTGCTGTTCGCGGCCTTTTATATCTTTCACGGCAAGCGGATGCTGTTTTTCGACTCACTAAAACGAAAAAGGAATATGTTGATGCCCCTATGTGGGGTCTTTGATGTCAGCAGATCGATTCAAGCATCTCTGACTCATTTCTTTTACCTTCATTGCTATAACATTTCATACTTAATGCCCCCACATCTCTCTCAAGGATAGCTCAATTATTCGACTTTCAAGAGAAGCCGATAACCTGCAGAATCCTTCAAAACCTCCGCTCTATTTGACATTTTCATCACTCTCAGGATCCCTCGGCAACTGAACTATAAATATTTATCAGAAGAAGTCTAGTTGGGTCTTCGGAACCACAAGAACCCATGTTCTCCAAGGACAGAACTTGCATGAACTGGAAAGCTAAGGTCATTGAAGAGATCTTACGCATCGCCATCCACAGAGACGAGCAAAAAGATTCTCCCCTTCCAAAAGGAGGGGAAAGCACAAGAAACCATGGAGATCCATGTGATATACCAGCTTTGGATGATGTGCTAGTGAGAATGTCTCTTCGTAAACTAGTGGTCGTCGCTGACTTCATGCAGGAACGTCTCTACCGCGAAGTTGGCGCTTTCCACGTTACTTTTGGGGGCTTTGATAGCGTGGGAAACGTTTGCGTAATGTGTTTCGAGGTGACCTTTGCTTTTGAGGGTCCTCTAGGCACCGAGACGAAGACTGACAAAGTGCTAGGCATATCCTAAAAAACTTAAGACTGTCCTCTGGCTGGATATCTATGATGTATGATGCTCTGAGAGGATCTCTGACTTGACGTTGCTAATGAGGGATCTTAGGATAAACCATTTCAGGGTCACAGCAAGTCTTCACCATCCACATGCCCAGTATTGCCAGCAAAAGTTTCTTCAAAATACAGGCCAGACGCGCCGGCACTGAAGAAAGGGATTCATTGGACAGAGCTTAACCCAGTCGCGAAGTGGAAAGGTTCGATTGAAGGGAAAGCAGCGTCGCGAAGCACGAAGAACAACTGGCAACACGGACCACCCGGGAGATACCACTCATCGAGCAGTGACGAGAGTCTCATTGACACTAAGCTCCCAACTCAACCGGAGGGGCGACTCCGTCCTGGAAAACATTGAGCTTTCAAATTCTCGTACTGTCTACCGATATGGATAGAGGTAGCAAGTTGACTAGTCTGGGGGTTCAAGGAGTTTATCGAGGACCTTGGGGCCTGAACTTTTTTCCTGTTGATGTGTTGGATTGAAATTTGGGAGTAAGGTCATGTATGCGAAATATGTTGTAGAACCGGCTTGATAGTCTTGAGGAAGAGCACTTGAAATCACTTATCAAATGTGAAGTACTAGAATCTTCTGATTGTTATGATACCACTCGTGATAGGCTTTCGAATTGTTGACTGGATAACAACAGACCCAGGGTTCCTGTACTGGTAACTGGGAAGAATCAATCATGAAGACTAAGTGTCATGAAATGCCCTTGAAAAGACTGTTGTGTCTTGTTATTGAGCGGTTTGGCAAATCCAATACGTACACCAAAGACTTTCGATTCGACTAATTGGGTTCGTAAAGTCAAAAATATTCCATTCCATATTTAGCGTCGACAAAACCCTTTGGTAGCCGCGACCCTGAAGCACTGCTAATGATCCTATAGTTTTTGAACACCCAGCGAAGTTCACTTTGCCAACACTTCTATTCACCAATGTTTTTTGGCTTAGAGATGTGCTGAGTCACATATCTAGAACATGCTTGTGTTGGTGGAGCCAATGTTCAAAAATTCGGATATACTCTTGGTGTACACCAGTGATTTCCCTCTTTGAGTGAGGGTTATTAACCCCATATCTCTCATTATATAGTACCAGGCAATTATCGTTTTGATATCCATCTCGGTAAAGTTACGCTTCAAGTCATTTGTGTGCGTGTTGCGGACCTCGAACTGGCACATCATGCCATTGAGCGACGATGCGTTCCATACATGGAAAGTTGGCGCCATTGACCACATCATCAGCATCTTCCGCCAGAATCCATCTAGCGAAAAGTCCCTGGACGAGACAAAGGATATGCCAATGAAACGTTTTCGGCGAGTTGACAGCTTCAGCCTTGTGGATATCGAGAATGACATCGTTCGGTCTCACATCCTTCTCCTGTACATTAATATACTGACCTTTGATTTCAGGACCGTCTCTTCTCTTTGTATGGTCCCTTCCACGTCGCCTATGGGGGTCGTAACAGTAATGGAGACCCCTTCATTGTGTGTTATCAATTTTTCCGCCCGTTCCCCGATTGACTATCAAGCTCGTTGACTTATGGAGGTCAGCTAAATCATGATTCGACGGACGTGAAGGACATTCTTTTCACTGATCATTGTAATGTGTGACCCTCTGACCCAAATAAAAGACGTTGGTTAATAATTATTTTAGGACGTGGCTGCGAGTTCTCAAGAAGTTTTCCAGAATAGGACCAAGTTTGACAAATCTCGTAATCATACAGATAGGCGTACTGCTGGTAGTCCGAAGAGTCTCGAAAGGGCTAAGGAAGAAGAATGGGAGGATAGGGATTATTCGAATGCGAGTAGTGGGAACACGGAGGAAGAATGGACTTTGTTAGGCCTGCCAGGAGGGGAAGCTTGAGTATGATCATCCACACCTTCTGACCGTACATAGCCTCACCGTGACTGTAACAAGAGCTGGGAAGGGAGTCGGCTCCGTAGATCATATCAATCAGGTGCTCTATCTCTACCAATTAGTCAAAGGGTTCTTATCAGGAGATCCTCCTTGTTGATGATGGCATCAGCCCAGACTCTGATGATCTTGTGTTGATGGGGATCGCGCGTCGTCCATATATAGCGATTGCTTGATGTGTCCAATCGCTGTTTGATCGACAGAATGTAACGTACAACAAACATTACCGGGTGGCATATAAACTGACGTGTCGGTCACGCGGGAAGTGGCGCTGGTAAAACCTCCAGAGCCTGAGGTATTCTTCTACTTATATCGTTCAAAGTAGCTTAAATCCCTCTAATATTCTCACCGTTTCCGAAGCCCTTTTTAATATGTGGAAAACACACGTATTTGAACCAAATTCATCAGAGGTGATAGCCCAATCCTTCATCTCTTTGTGTTTCATTTTGCAGCTTTACCTCTTCAAACATACGGCTCACCCTTCCCGTTCTTCATATCGTCACACTAACATTCATGTCTTTAGCAGACCAGAACATTGCTCGAAATGTCGGGCGGTGTTCCGTACTTCTCAGACTGGCAAGACATAACCATGAAAGATATCAAGGGCATCATTGATGCCAATCAGTCTCCCATTGGTGAACCGGTACGTGGCGTAGCAATATCTGCCAAAGGTTTGAAGTGCTACCTCTTGGTATACGAGGACACGAGGGTAGAAAGGCATATAGATATATTTGACTGAACTATCTAGTAGGTAGAGGATACGGGATGATGAAGGAAGGAAAGAAGTGGGCGAAGGGTAAATACCCATCCACTAGCGCCGGATAAATGCGGAGATTACTAACCACAGGGGTAACAGTACCGTTCCCTGTTTCCAACATTTCCAACACTACCAGATGAAGCATTCTGATAATGTATTTATGGGCGATGTTTTGGTACTTGGGACGACAACGAAATCAAGGCGCAAAGGCTGAAATTACTCAGGAGAAGATGTACACGAAGCATGGCGCTTTCAAGGTACATTTTGCTGGGCATGATGTGAACTCGAATATTCTCGTCGCCTGCTACCAGGTAGTACTCATATTTCTCATTATCAGATAAGCGAGTGTACTGACAAAGAGTAGAGGGGACCGAGTGATATCAAAGATTATCTGTGGTTGAACATGGGAAAGGTAATTTCCCATCCGTAGGCTTGCAACATATGCTCGCTTAGACAAGTTGCAGGATAGGTCGCAAGAGCCGCATAGCCCCTGCCAAGGCGATCATGTGAGAGAGCAAATAGAAGGCAAGAAGGAAGAAAGAACTACCAGGACGGAGGCCATAGAGGATGAGTGGGCAGTGGTTAATGCGGCGCCAAAAAGGAGGCTCTCTTGGTCAGATATGTGCTCAAAGTCTCAGGCACCGTTGCTGACTTATCATAGCGATATTAAGACCTTGTGAAGGACGGGTTACTGGCGCTTCCCGAGGCATAAGTGGGCTTTATGGAAGATAGCTCTCGATGTTCGTGCTTGGAGTAATCAGATCATGCGTTGATACATCATGAGAGGATAGTAGAAAACCGGAGTGACGCATAGACTACAGCTAAGCATATCAATTATTTGCGACGCAAGTAGTTTTGAGCACGACGTGACTTTCAGACTAAGCAACTGCAAGTGAGTAACCAGCCTAGAGGCAGACTTTTGACGCTTGCGGCTAAAATTCGAACGGTGGCCTCAGGAAGCATGATTGGCTAACTGTAACACAATTTATCTATTACAATACCAGCAAACATTCCCATCTACAGCCAGCATCAACTTGCAGCGTCAGTAGGTCCACACGCTCTTCTTTCCTCTGTCGTGAGTAGCGATTACTGACACCCTAATAGTTCAGTGGTAAATTTGTCATTGCCAAACCTATACAAGTTTCGACGAGCCGGTGAGCATTCACATATATTCACTTCTGAAAGCGTTCACCGACAAGAACCAGTTCGATTCCTTCATGACTCATTCTATTTTCGCTCTCATGAGTTTGACACAGCGTTCTCCCCCCGACCCTTACTTTGTCAAGATCAAACATCATGTCCACGATCGGGTTTTCGTGAATTGCTTTTTCCTATGTACTGTGGAGGCTATCGTATACGATCCGTCAAGACCGCACCAAGAGTTTGGCCTCGAGATTGTTTACACTCTTAAATCGTAAGGCAAAAGAAATTCTAGATTGCTGGAGCCGTCGAACTCTGCACTAATATTTTGCGGCACTTCATATGCGCCAATCCAGGGAGCGGCCTTTGAAATCTACGACCCTTCCAGATGCGTCAAGGAATCTGTCGATACTTGCCAGCTTATGAGATCTCTGTATAGATACCTATGATTAACAGGCAATGCGCTATTTGGTAGAGACTTATCTGTACCAGGATAAATGATACAAGATCTGGATTAGGTTTCTAAGGAGTCTAAGTATGGCCGCGGGTGGTTTGACTTGACTGTCTAGGGTTCTTCAATGCGTCTTCTCGGAATTTTATCTTCCTTCCTACTACCAATTGACAGGATACGAGCCCCACGCTCAACGTTCCACACCCTCGATTTTCATCGACGCACCGCCACCCAATCCCCATCTACAACTTCAAAGGTACCTTCATTCGAATCTACAGACTCTATCATTACAAAACTATCGAGTCCATGTCCTCCATCCTACTCGAATTTCTCAATTCTCCAGTCACTCGTTAGAGGTGGTTCCAATGGGTACAATTCCAGACCTACTGATCCAGTGTAGGCCTTGAAAGACTCCACGCATTTTCGCTTCTCCAGGATACAAACGGAAATCTTCAAGTAGTCCCTAGCAGTCCCCGAATTACTCGAAACGTTCGGTGGATCTCTATTGCTATAGTTTACCATCTGGCTGGATCACTTAGCCAGAAGATAGTCGAATAGCCACAAAAAGGTACGAGGGGTAATCATACAAGGGCGTCCAAAAGAGCTATATGTTCCAGTAAGTTGCATCGGCCAATAGGCTTTATGCGGCCAGGCATTTGTACCGCCCAAAAGCTGTACAAGGTATCTAGCGTCGATCGAGCGTAATCTCCCATCATTTCAACAACGCTTGCAGTCATTTCATTCCTCTAGTAAAGAAAAACTGCATCTTGTGAAGAATACTTGATGCGCTACTAGACTCAAGAATGGAAGTACTTTGAATAGGTAACCAAATTAAGACGATAACGCGAAGATACAGTCTTCCAAGAGCAAAATCAGATATACTATCGAATGCGACTGACCTAATGCCAGCTCTCAGCATGCACTTATGATTTTCTAATGATTTTGAAATCTTTGCAACAGCAGAATCTTCTATACTTTCTTCATACTCCCCCTTACTCTCTTACTTCGCCCTCTTATTCTCTTACTACTCTCTGTAAAGTAGCCTTACTCCCTTTCCTAATCGGAAACGGCAATATCCGATCCTCAGTTCGGGGTGTATATAATATATATATATATATATATTGATTAGTATACTATTAGGATCATGTCCAATACCGCCTGATATGGGGCTTTAAGGTGAACAGGGGTGAGCATGCCTGAGCTTTAAAGTAAGCTAGCGTGGCTAGGTAGGAGTATGCCCGGCCCGATGCACGTTCCGGTCCCGTGCACACCCTAAACCCAATTAGCCACCCATACCATTTTTATCATTATTCAACCATCATTCATAGAATCAGATTGCAATTGATATAGAG